>VTLG01004011.1_pt1 | contig 50212 bp, 36 predicted proteins | sample 4694571 | NCBI WGS metagenome assembly VTLG01 (sample SAMN12604809, study PRJNA352737) | marine metagenome | biome: ENVO:00000447; feature: ENVO:00000209|ENVO:00000569|ENVO:01000036; material: ENVO:00002151; isolation source: viral sequences binned using virsorter ... | reverse complement strand
TAATGACTTCCCTGTTAATTTCAGCAAGGATTTCAGTAGAAAGGATGTTAGCAAGTTCTGCTTCTGCATTTAAACCATGGATTGCTTTCAAGTCCTGGGCAAGCTCAAGTGAGTACTCAGCTTTTAGGGCTCTGGACTTAGCAGTAACAGTGACTTTCTCTATGGAGAATGCCATCTGTTGGAAGGCATCATTGCCTGTTCCACGGAGTGCCTCAGCATCACCTGTGGCCATACCTTCACCAACGTTGTAGATGCCGGTGTCAGTAGATGCAGTACCAACAGGGTTAAGAACTGAAGGGTTAGTACCAGTCTGGTTGGTAGTACCAAAACCAACTGGGCCATCTGCATATCCAGCAGTCAGGTCTAGTCCTTTATCCTGACCGGAGAATGCAGAGTTGACTTCATCATAGAATGTCTCATTACCAGACTGACTGGTGTAACGAGATCTCATTGCAAAGATTAGTCCAGTAGGACCGGACATTGGTTGAACACCAGCAAGGTCATATGCGACCAAGTTTGGCATTGCACGTCTAATCAGGGAGATTAGAACTGGGTCGAAACCAGCAACAGGACCTGCAGCAGCTGCATCTGATCCATAACCACCACTAGCGCCAGCAGCGTTAGCAACGTTAGTTGGTGCAAGCTGCTCATCTAGCAGATTGATACCATTATTAAATGCTGATTCTTCCTTAAGGAATTTTTCTTGGTTTTCTAGCAGGACGGCAGTAACACTTCTGCGATGTGCATCCTTAATCGGATCTAGACCTTCATAGTCTAGAAGAGGTGCCCACTTTTCCTGCAGTGCTTCTGATTGAAACATTGCGTTTTTACCTATTAAAGTTTACGTTTGAATTAATATTAAATTCAGGATTGCTTAAATGAACCCAAAGTCTTAAGATATGCTTCCATTCCTGCAGATACAGGAGCAGCAGTACTATCTACACCCTCTGATAGGGTTTGAGAATCATTTTTGGCAGCAGGAGATCTGGAGAAGTATGACTCCTTCAGAGTTTCCAACTTTTCACGATATTCTTCTTCACTTTCAAACTCAACACTTTCGGCAAGTGAGGCGAGCTTCTCTTTCTGAGTGGAGGCTAGTCCATCAGAAACTGATTCAAGGATACTATCAGCAACCGACTCTGCGAGACGCTTGTTTAAACCGATATTCTTCTCGATCTGCTCATTGAGCTTGGTTTCCATGTCATCAAGTTTGTCTACCATACTCTCAATAACATCATATTTCTCTTCAGGGATTTGTACATAATGTTCTTCAAATAGTGACTTCATACCTTCTAGGAAGGATTCAGTCATTTCTGTTTTGAGTCCTGCCTCTACAGCAAGCTCATTTTCTGTTAGCCATTCTTCAGCAACATACTCAAGATAAGAATCTATTCTTTCTTGGAGTGATACTTTCAGGTCTTCAGTTGCTTCAGCAATTTTCTCAGCATACTCAGTTTCCAAGGTCTCTTTAATCTGTCCAACCTTAGATCCTATAGCAGCCTCAAAAATGGTCTTGGCTTTTGCTTTGAACTCTTCACTGAGTTCTTCACCACCAAAGAGTGCGTTGACATCTTCTTCAATGTCATACTCTTCTTCTTGGGTGATCTCCTCTTCAGTTACTACTTCATCAGTAACTTCTGGAGTTTCTTCAATTACAGACTCTTCGGATTCTACTTCTTCAGGTACTTTTACAGGTGTAGCACTCTTACCAGCTCCTTCACCCTTTAGAGCAGGGGGTTTTCTATTAGTGACTACATCACTAACTTGTTTAATAGTTCTACCTGGTGTATTCAGCTTAGCTGAATCATTAGTAGGACTATAGTTTTCAGGAGTAGGTCCACCTAAATCCTCAAAAGGGGGTGTGTTGCCAGGAGTCTTAACACCAGCAGCATTAGATCCTTCTTTAGGAAGAGCCTTATCGCCAGGTGCAGCATTGGCATTCACAGCAGTTTTAGATTGCTCCATTTCTTGTAATTTCGTACCACGAGACATTTGTAATAGCTCCGACTAGCTAGTAATTAAATCTATACTTATTTATAAAATGTTAAGCTCTACAGACTATTGAGAAAATTGTTGAATACATCCAACTTCTTCTCATCTAACTGTTTTTGAGTCACTAGAGTGTTAATTTCTCTGTATGCTTTAGCAGCGGACCTCTCACGAAGCACACCACCATCCCATACCCACTCTTTTCCTTCCATAATTCCTTCAACAAAAGCATCAGGAGCGGAAGGGTCTGCCACTATATCTGCAGCAGTTGAAAGCATAAAGTCGTCACCGACCACATTTACGCCTTCTCTTGTTGGTTTTAAGGAACCAATTCCTCTAGATGAAACACCTAGTTTTACACCTTCTTCTATAAGAGAAGTTGCAATTTTACCCATTGGAGTACCAAGAATTTTAGCCTTTCCAACGAAGTTAGAACCATTCTCTTTTAGAGAAATAATTTTATGTGAAACCCTATCAAGATTGACTGTTGGGCCATCAGGGTGACCAAGTTCTCCAAGTGCTCTACCAGATTGAATATGGTTTTCATTATACCTAGCAACTTCCTTTCTCAGGACAGCTATAGGGTACATCCTACCATTTCTATTCTGAAGGTCACCTTGTAAGAAGACACCTTCGATATACATGGATTTCTTGCCATTTTTTTGTTCGACAAGAAACTCAACTGATTCGATTTCTTCTCTAATGAGTTTCATTTAAGCATCCCCGGATGTTTGAACTTGTTGAATATAAAGAGCACCAGTACCCTGAGCTCCTAAGGCACCTGCAGCTTGAGCACCAACCATAAAGGAACTTCTCATTTCTGCCCAACTTACTTGACCAGCATTATTAAATGTTGTTTGAATTCCACCGATATTATCATCGCCATAATCATAATTAACATTTATTCTGGTACTATAATAACCATTTAAACCTGAAGTAGAATTTACACTATTAACAATTTTATGACTAAAATCATAATAGTCTTGACCTGTAACAGTTAAACTAACTGCATCTCCACCATTAAATGGTGTTCCAGTTCCTTCAGCAAAATCAATAGTAACAGTACCATCAGTTTCAGTGGTAAGACCAACAACTCTATTGCTTCTAGGTTTCCCTATAAACAAAGTTTCTGAAGTATCTTTTCTTATAAAGAAGCTTGTAATTCCAGCAGTTGCAGCGGCAGTAGTTGCCATAGAAACTGCTACATTGACTGGGCAATCAACAGCTACACATCTTAAATATGCAGATTGATGAGTTTGAGCACCTGTCTGATTTTGTACTACCGTACCAGCAGCAACTAAAGCTAATGAAGTACCGGCACCTACTGGATTTAAAGCCATTTTATAATATTCCGATTAAAGTAGTCCTCTCTTTATTTAGTTATTCTTCAGATTGTGATTCCTCTTCTGATTCTGCCTCAATAGAGTTGCTATCAGCACGCATAGATGTTTGATCTTCACCACTGATTACTGCAGCAGCTTTCGCTACTTCATCATCTACCTCATCAGCAGATTCTTGATCGCCAAAGAGAGAATTGGCAACATTAGGTTTCAAATTATCAACCTTCTCTGCACTTTTTGCATACAGCATATCTTTGATCTTATCACTTATTTGTGAAGGCGATTCATCCTTAACAAGCAAATCAACTAGTTCTTCCATAGTTTAGTACCATATATTGTGTTGGAATCCTTAATATTTATATCTCCCCACCTTTGGGTGGTGCCAGATTAGCAGAAAGATCTATACCAGCATCTACTGCTTGAGTAGAACGTCTCTCCATATTTGGATCCATTATTGGAGCTCCTAATGCTGGCATAGGTTGTCCAGTTGCTGGATCAATCTGCATTTGAGCAGGATCAGGAATTACTCCATCTTTAATTTCTTTCTTAATTATCTTATCCTGCTCTTCTATTTCTTCATCAGTTTGACGAAGAATATTCCTTCTTACATAATCTTGAGAGAAATATTTACCAATATAAGGTTCTGCAGTTTGAGCAAGAGTAATTCTTTCATTCAAAAGTTCTGCTTCCTTAAGTTCTGAGAAGTGATTATCATAAAGGTAATCATATTGGATATGATCCTCCATTACATCCCAATCTTCAGGAGTAATGATGTTCTTCAGAATTAACTGAGTTTTTAATATATCATTGAACATATGAGAGAATCTCTTTCTCAATCTTCCAACGAATTTACTAAATTTAATTTCATCTCTTAGTATCTCAGATGATCTTCCTAAACTAAATCCACTCTCTCCTTGCAATCTAGTCTCAGGGACATTCAATGCTCTATAGAGTTTTTTCTGGAAATATTGAATATCAGTGATTTCTCCAAGGTTTTGTCCACCAGGAAGAGTGGTGATTTCAGTTCCTCTACCACCTTCTCTTCTAGGAAGCCAGAAATCTTCCATCATGGACATAAATTTCTTATCATCCCTGATTTCACCAGTGTTAGCATCATATACTAACTTATTTCTATACCTCATCATCACATCTCTGAGGTATTGTTCTGCCTTAATCTTTGGAAGATTACCTACATCAATATAGAAAATTCTTCTTTCTGGTGCTCTTGATAGACGATAGATAACCAAACTATCCTCAATCATCATCAATTGATTGATAGGTTTGATTGCTTTATGGATCCAAGAAAGAGTTGATCCCTTATTTCTATCTACTAATCCCGAAGTACAATAAGTAACAGAATCACGAGTCATTTTGACTCCTTTACCTGCACCTCCAGAATAACTATTAGTTACTACCCCACCGACACTTGAACTATCGGTATACATGAAATATTCTTCAATTTCAGGAAATTCATAAGCTTGAGGACTTTCCTTACCAGCTTGTAATACAGAATTAAGACTATTCTTTCCTTTTTTCTTTAATTGGCGTATAAAACGCATCTTAGAAGAATCAATATATCTTAATTCTTGAAGACCCTCATGAGGTTTCTTTTGATCAATTACTTTATTGTAAAATAATCTACCATCAATATACCAGTTCCTAAAGATTTCATGTGCCTTTTTATCAAAATCTAGCAACTCACAAATATATTTAAATTCTTCTCTAATTTTCTTTTTAATGCCATCACTAGCATTTAAATTAGATAGCTCAATAGTAACTGGACTATCATTTAAATCTGATACAATTGCTTCATTGACAATATCTTCAATGGCACTATCCACTTCAGGATAGAGTGCCATGGTTCTATATCTTCTAATTAATTCACTTTCTGTTCTATAGACACCCTCAATATCTACATACGAACCAAAAAACCCACTGCTAACATAGTGTTCCGATCCATCCTGATTATTAGGAGGGACCGGAGAGACTACGCCAGGTGGGGTTTTTACTGTATCCTCAATTGAGAAACCAAATAATCTCGCCATTATTATAACTAAAAGTTTATGCTCTTAGTATTTAGGAGATTAATTCGACCCAGGAACTGATCCTCCAGTTAGTGTAGTGACACTATCTTCTGGAGATAGAGTTTCTGGAATAGCAGTCTGACCTGGAACTGGGGTATCATTTCCTTGATAACCTACTGCATAGTACTGAACTGCAAATGTTACAGTAAATTCCTCAAGAGTATCAGTAGTATCGTAACTTAGATCAATAGCACCTATTTCTGTTGGGAAGATATCAAAGAATTTATAAGTTCTTAAAACAACGTTGCTGTTTCCAACACCATTGTTGTTATTTCTATCACCAGCGGTTTTAGATCTTCCAAGTTGTCTTACTTCTGCATCAGCCATATAAGAAGATGGATTGGTAATACCTGTTCCATCATCCAACTTACTCAGACCATTGGTCCATTGTTCAAAAGCAGTTCTTATCCTAAAGTCTTCATCATTTAGAACTGTTATTGTCCAGTCATCAAAAGTTCTGTCGCCTGCAACTTTAAGAACTCTTCCTCTAAAAGGAATACTAATTGCAGGAACAGTAGATCCTGGTAATTGAGCTGCTTTGCAGAAGAATTTAAGATCCCTAGATTCATCTGTCCCCCAGGTATTAGCTGGTAAACCTGATGGGAAAGATGGAATTGTTACTTCAAATAGATTCGGTCTTGCACCGCCTCCAGATAATTTAGTCTTAAACTCTGAGATTGTTTTTGTGTTAAAGCTTGCCATTGGTAAGTCTCCTGAATTAATTTAATAAGATGATCAAACTGACTCAGCAAAACTGATGCCTGTTCTTGTGGCAATAAATGTCAGAGTAATGTAGTTAATGGATTTAGTGGGTTGGATAAAGATATCAGCCCTAAATTCATTATTATCAACCACAGCAGGAGTGTTATTGCTTTCATCACAGATAACCCTAAAGTTTTCAATACCTCTGTTTGCCTGAATATCCCTCAAATATGGGGTAACAATGTTGGTGAAGTTCTCTCTGGTCTCATCATCATTGATTTCAAAGAGTTGAGCATTAGCAGCACCTTCAAGCGCTTGCTCCACTGTAAGGAATAGTCTTCTAACATTGATTCTATCGAAGGCAGAAGCATAAGAAAGACCAGTCTTATCACCAAAGAGTTGGATGCCAGATCCTCTAACATTAGAAATTGGGTTAATCCTAGCACTATAAAGAAGATCTCTTTGATCCTTATTGGGATTATATGCTAGTTTAACAGCATTATTGAGAATACCTCTTCTTGCACCTGCAGGTGAGAACCATGGGAAGGAATCAGTAGATGTCCTAACCATCAATCCAGCAGTATCTGCGTTACATGGGATATATCTGAATTCATTATTAAATCTGTCATAAGTATACTTCCAAGTACTGTCAAATACAGCATAAGAAGAAGAATTAACAGAACTGTAGAACTCTAGAACATTATTGGTCTGAGTTGTAGCATTGGTAACTCCAACAATACCTTCTCTATGGGGAGAAACAGTAGCAATACAATCTTTTCTGCTATTTGCGAGAGAAACAACTAGATTTGCTTTTGCTTGTGACTCAAGTAGACTTGCTCCACTTGGTCCCATGAGGATGTAATCTACATCAGTTTCATCTTTGTTATTAAACAATTCATAAGATGTCTTCAGATTACCTAGAGCAGCGGTCATTCCACCACTAGCACCATAATCAGCACCACCAGTCAATTTATAAGAAACATTACCTATAGCACTGAAATCTACTCCCTGTGCATTCTGATCCCAAACACCTGCTGCAAAGGTATTAGCTTGGAATTGAGTAGAGAACCCAGTTGCTCTAGGATATGTATCCCAGTAACTATCGAATCCAATAGATGGATCATATCCAGCATAAACATATGCAGAATTGTTCTGGATATACTTCTTATAATAAGACTTAGTAGGAGATTCTCCATCTAAAACAGCATCTGCTGCCTTAGAAAGACCTTTCCAAACTTCTAATATTTGTCCTTCAACACCTGTTACATCACCAGTATCATCAACAACAGCAACGTGAAGGGTATCAAATCTACTATCTCTTTGAGCACAATAGTTACTCGTCTTAGGTTTAGGTGCTAAAGTCTTCCAGTAAACTGTAGAATTAGTCAATCCAAGAGTTTGTGCGTCATACCAATCTTCTACACTTGATACAGCAGAACTTGCAGAATTAATTGGTTCATCATTACCATCAACAGTATTGGAAATATAAAGAGTATCAGATGATTTAAAGGATGCTGACCTATCATTTTCTTGATAATCAATCTCAGTTTCGGTTCCACCAATAGTTACCAACCTATTGAATGTAACAGCAACTCCAGCCTGAATTATTCCATAAGTGTTTGCACCAATAGTTACATTGGTTGAACCAACTGCAGTAATAGCCCAATTCTGAACATCATCTCCAGCAGCATTAGATAAGGTTACAGTGTCAAGAGTACTAATTCCAGAAAGACTATCAACTGCAATAAGAGTTGAGTTAGCAGGAATAATCTGAGATGTTACTGTTTCTAATGTTTGATTATATTGAGTTGCTGCATAAGAGACCCTAGAAACAACTTTAACATCTACAAAACTATTTCCATCAGTAGCATCAGTAGTAACACCAGTAATAATACCCTTAATATAACCATCGAAGGAAGATGTTGTACCATCTCCAGCTAGAGAAGTTGTAATTCCTGTGGTTACACCATAACCAATAGTGAATCCTGCACCTACTGGGTTGGTGTAAGAAATACCAATCTTTTGGTCCGCTGCTCCATCAATTACACATACTCTTAAATTATTTGCCCATTCTCCTGGATTTCTTGCAGACCAGAGAACTGCAGTTGTATCTGTATAATTTGCCTCATAATCATCAAAGTTTTTAATTTTAAACGATGAGTCTGCCGCTTCATTTGTACCAGCATTTGCATTGTTTAAATTAGTACCATCTGTTCTAACCACAGACAATACACCACCATAACTAAGAAATTCAGATCCAGTCATCCAGTACTCATACTGTCTATCTGTACCTAAAGGCTTACCAAAAGTATTTAAAAATTCTTGTTGTGTTGCAATCCTGGTAGGAGTGCCATCTACAGGTCCAATTTTAAAAGGACCGGCAAGTGCTCCTACAGTATCTACAACATTGCTTACTCTACCCAGAGTTTGGTCAATCTCCCTGACCACTAATCCTGGAGATAATTGAGGAGTCGCCATGTCTTTGTTTCTCCGAAAAGTCTCAGTTCTCTACAAATTATTTATTGTTTTACCTATTTACATGTAATCCCACATGTAAGACCTATCCCCATACTCATCTAAATTCCAAGTACTAGGACCATCTCTTAATCTTTCCAATCCGTGAATGCCATCTTGGTCAATATACCACCTGTCACCATCATCATCTACAAAACTATTGTCATCCAAACCGTCAGAAATAAATCCAAATGGAGCCATATCTTGTTCTATCTGATTTTTCTGTTCATCATAAATTCTTTTCCTTACATCTTGGTCAGTAAGTTCTTTAAAATAATCCTGGGCAACTAACCATGCATATATGACAAGACACATGGCAAGATCATCATTACAACCTTCTTCTGCCTCAAAGGAATTATGTTTTTGAATAAAAGTAGTTAATTCACTTAATATATCATAATCACTAAAAATAAGTTTATCCTCTTCTATCATAGTCTTCAAGTTAAGAGCACCAACCTTTTTAACAGTTTTAGACATCTTAACTCCTAATTGAGTTTTCTTTCCAGAAAATCCTTGTCCAATGACTTGACCTGCTCTTCCTCTCATAGAACTTTGAAGAAGATTAGTATACTCCATATCATAATTTAAAATTGCTGCTACTTGATCTCCTACATCATTTACTTCACATAAAATAAATGCTTTATTATATTTGGTTGCTACTTCATAGATTATATTAGGAAATAGCATTGGTTTTATTTCATTATTCCTATATTTGGCCACTATCTTATGGGGGAATGTAGTAATATCAACTACTACAAATGCAGAATAATCCTTTACTACACCTCGAGCTACGTCTACCGTAATAATATAGTCATGTTTATCTTGAGGTGGTTCATACATATCTAATCCACCACTTCTTTTCATAGGTTGATCATAAACAAGAGTTCTTAATTTACTAGGGGCAATTAAAGTATCAACAGAACCTAAGAATTCACATTCAAACTCAATTTTCCATTGTTGTTCAGATGTATTAGCAATAGTCTGCTTTTTCCATTCTTCATCTCTTCCAGGAACTTCAGACCAATGAACGTCAGTGGGAATATATTCATTCTTTCCTCTTTCAGAATCATGCCACATACGGTAGAAATGATTCATACCATGTGGAGTTGAAACTATTATAACTTTGGTGGATTTACCAGAAGTAATAGTAGGGTAAACACTAGCAAAGAAAGAATCAGCGATGTGGTTGGGAACAAAAGCAAATTCATCCAAGAAAAGGATATTGAAAGACATACCCCTAACAGCACTAGCGCTAGTAGACGCAGCCAATATTTTACTCCCATTTTCTAACTCCAATGAACCTTTGTTCCATGCTATAATACCCTGTTGCATCCATTTAGGTAAATTCTCATATGCAGTTTGTAGTCTGCCTAAAAGTTCCCTAGCAGTTGCTGCTTTGTTAGCCAGAATACCAATATTAACACTATCATTAAAAACAGCGTAATGTAAGAGGTACGCCACGACAGTTGTAGATTTACCAGTCTGACGAGGCATCTTACAAATGTTGAAGCGTTCTTCATGAAAATTATTAATTAATTTCTCTTGAAAATCATAAGGTTCAAAAGGCACTAAACCCTCATCAAGAGAAACAATTTGTACATAGTTTTTTGCAAAATAAACAGGATCTTCTTTACACTTAATAAATTCACGAATATTCTCCTCAGTAAATTCCTGAGCAACATTCGCTTTTTTTAAATTGGGATTACCAAGATAAATGTCAGCTGCATTCAATGCCATAAATTACTTTCCTACATTCAAATATGGTTCACCAGGTTGATAGGGAACTAATTCAAAATATCTTAATTGTGAACCAGGATATACCTTATTAATAGTAGATTGTATTTCTTTTCTCTTGGGTTTTCTAATTTGAGGGAAAAATAGTTTCATAGTAATCATCTTTCCTTTCCAAGAAAATCCTACATGATAAACATTACCTGTTTGACGAGGAACGCTTACAGATTCTGAAACATTATCCTTAAAAATTTGATCTCCTACTTTTATATCATTTTCAGCAAACCAACCTCTATTTACTTCTAATGCATAAAGAATATCTCCCTCAGAAGATATTCTTTCCAAACTAAATGGTTCAAGTGGCTTAATACTCTCTATAGTACCATCTTCATTAATAAATGCAATATCTAAAGGAATGCTGGTATTTTGCATATGAAATGCTGGTTTTCCTACCTCATCAAATATAAAAAACATTCCACTATTATAGTCCAGACTTTCTCTGAACATTAATCCCAATTTCCGTTCTCCAGATGTTTGAGGAACTTCAATATTAAGGGGAAGATTTATGAAAGATTCTCCCATTCCCCCACCGCCATTGCCACCATTACCGTTGCCATTCCCACCGTTACCATTGCCACCATTGCCATTACCATTTCCGTTACCGTTATCGGACCCATTACCGTTGCCATTTTTCTTATCCTTTTCTAACCAACCACCTCTTCCCACATGATAACCACGGGGAATAGGCATACACTTTTTTCTATCTGTACAATAATATTGACCAGGAGGACACTTCTTCATGAGTAGGTGCTTTTCTTTCTATTTATTATTCTTGGTCACAATCTGCAAAATCCCGTGCCATTTGTCCCCCTATTTCTCCACCTTGATCCATACCAATCATCGTAGCAGCACCTGCAAGAACCCACCCAACAAAGGGAATACCACTAAGGGTAGGAGCAGCAGCAGCACCAATCCCGCCCCCGACAACCTTTCCAGTAGACTCACCCCCTCCTTCTGCTTTGATGCAGGCGAGGGTTTTGGCATTAATCTTTTTTGTCTGTTCACTTCCTTGGTGCTTTGCACCATCCATTGTGTACTGTTCTGTGACGTAGTATTGAGATTTGCCCATCCCAAGAAACCCGGCAGGCTTGGTTACCTCCTTATTGGAAATCATTACTTTAGGGTCATTTGAATTATATCTTACTCTATATCCTTCAATACCAGCTTCTACTTCATAAGAAGTATATTGCCCTACAGGAAGATTTACCGCAGGAAACTTATTACGATTAGCAAGCATCCCAATCATCCCTAAATGAGAAACCCCAATCACAGTACCCAAACTTATAGCAAACCATTTATTCATCATGACATACCAAGGCTTAATATATATGCTTTTTACCTTCTACCCATAAATCTACTGAAATTCATTTTTATTCTAGCTTCAGTTCTAGCATCCATAATATCTGTAAATTTCATAGAAGCATCTACCATTTGATCAACTGAAGGACCATCTCCCAAATTACTATCCAAAGATACTTTCATAACAGGATATACTCCACTACCTAATTCCCATTTATTCAATCCAACTTCAGCTGCAGTTTGATAATCTTGGGATAAAAGATCCTCATCTTTAGGAAAAAGAAAAGGAGAATAATTAGCCACTGCAGACCCAGTAATATTTGTAGGGACTAATTGTTCTCCAAGAAATTCCTTAAAAGTTTTCATAATCCTATAATGGTAAGAGGATCAGATCTGACGGTTGCTATACCAGCACTACTGACTGTTACTCTATTACTTTCAAAATTTATTTTACTTGCATTGTCTAAAGTTGTTCCATCACTCTGAATACCAACTTTTCCACCACCATTTATTGTACTAAGAAGTGTAGGCATGGGTAATCTCCTTAAGCATTAGCAGTCTCTAAAACAGAAACAAGAATTTTCAATGTACTATTTGCCCCCGCTAAAGCAGTAATATAATCACTAGTTTCTAAAACAAGTTTTCCATCTAAGGGAATATATGCATCATTAACAGGCACATTTGCTTCATTAATAATTTGAGTAGTAGTGCTACTTCTTACATGAGACATTGTAACTGTAGTAGCAGAAGATGCATAGTTAGTTATATGTGCATACAAAATAATCCCAGTATAACCAGTAGGTGCAGTATAAATGGTCTGTGCTGCATCGGTTAATTGTTTGGTATATGTTTTAAATCTATTAAGTGCTAGTGCCATTTTAACTAAGTGCTAGGATAAAGGGTGTCATCTCATTAAACAAACTCTTACTAAATGATCTTCCACTAATTGTACCAGTTTCTTGATTAATTTGTAAATCATCACCTATTCTAAAGTTACCACCCTGATCAGTACTGGTATAAAGAACCTGTCCTCCAGATTCTGTAACGACCTCATTTGCTTGAATGGTTACACCACCCCTTTGAGGAGTAGCTGTGCTAATAAAATTACCAGATCCCACATATTCAAAAGTATGAGAACTAGCAATAATTCTACTTGCTTGATTGAAGAAGGCAGTAGAACCAACTCCCACAGTATTAAGTAGGTTGGTAGAAAGAGTTACTGTAGTAATTCCTGACGAAACAGGAGTAGAACTATTTATTGTATAATAATTATCCTCCATGACAGCAGATGCTGTTGCTCCTGATCCACCACCTCCACTAAAGGTAACATCTGGTGTTTCTTCATATTGACTTCCTCCACTAATAATAGTAATTGATTTAATTGCCTCATCTTCAACAGTAGCATATGCAGTACAAGTTTCTCCACTCGGTCCACTCGGATCCTCTACTGTTATGGTAGGAGTAGAAGTATATCCACTTCCCCCATCTGTAACATTAATTTCTTTTACATTCTTATATAATTGATCAAAATAAACCAATTGTCCATCATATGGTCTATCTACCTCAATTTTAGCAGTTCCTCCAGAAACATAAGTATGAGCAACGGTAGAAATACCAGCATTAATTACAAATGAAGTGGTACTAGGAATAGAGTCAACTGTGAATACAAAAGGTCTCTTCCAAGGATAAGTTTTAGTTCCATAAGTACAAGTAAGCCCAATACCAGATAAAGTAACTCCCATACCTACTTGGAATCCATGAGCAGCAGTAGTAGTAACAGTTGCTATACCATTAGTTTCTGTATACTGGAAACCAGATATATTTAAAGTATCAGTACTTATATTAATAACTGCTTCTTTTTGAGAAATTGCAGCACTGGAAGTAACAACTCCAGTATATTGTAAATCACTCACTCCTTTGGCAACCAATCCATAAGTACCAAAACTACAATTACTATTTGCTATGTCTGCTTGACCTCCTTTATGACATGTAACTGCCTCATTACAACAAATAGTGAAGAGAGAAACTAATTGAGCAAATCCTCCATTGGTTACAGCAACCCCTACACCACCCTCATTATATTGAGTGAAAGCATCTACATTCATTGCTTTCAATAATCTTGCCTGATCTCCATCTATATAAATTCCTTTACCAGTAGTAGTATCACTAGTACAATTTTGAATGTAGGGTCCTTTCCATTTACCCCCACCCACATTTTCTGCTATTTCACTAGTGGGGAATCCTACAGCAGCAGCAGGGAATACATGATCTTTAAATGTCATGTTTGCTAATTTAGTTCCCTTTCTGACATGGAATAAATCATCATTTGTGACACTAGGACTTACCTGTACAGTCCTTTGATCATCGCCAACAATAGAAACAAAAGCAGGAATTTCTATAGGATTAGACTCAGTATACTTTCCAGAAAGAACTTTAATAGTAGTTCCTGAGGATGCTGCTCCCACTGCTCCTGAAATTGTTAAAAATGCATTATCTATAGATGTCCCATTATTAGTATCATCACCATCTTTAGCAACATAGAGAACATTGGGTGCAGAGTTAATACCAGATGCCGTAGCACTAATAGTTACTCCACTACCAATAGTAACAGCAGAGTTGGTAATAGTAACATCCTCATCACCAACAGTAATGGTATTAGTAGTACCATCTATAGTAATAGAAGCAGTACCAATAGTAAGTATACCTGTTACTCTTGCATCGCCATCAACTATAAGAGTTGTCTCTCCTAGACCAACATTAATAGTTCCAATTCCAGTATTAAAAGTAGATATACCTGCTTTTACATGAATACCACCTTGAGTAGCTCTAAATCCATTCCCAGCCGTTACAATACCAACAGAATCTAGATTTTGAATATTCTCTTTGAATATAGTTCCAGCAACTGAAATATCACCATCAAATTTAGCAACAACTGTTGTATTGGCTAATCCTGTTGGAGCCACATATAAAGGATATTCTTCCTTTGCAGCAGTAGTGTTAATACCAACATACTTACTAGTGAAAACACCAACATTATCAGTTGCCCAAGTTCCAGCAGCACCTGCAGTTGAAACTTCTGTGAAAATGAATTTATGTCCACTAGAAAGAGAAGTATCAACCTGTAGATACATTCCATCATAAGCACTAATGTTAGTGGCAACACCAACAATATCATCTAAGTATTGTAATTGAACTGCTCCACCACCACCAAAGGTTGCTAGTTGTTGAGAAACTCTATTAACAAATAATTTATAGTGTTGTTGTAAATCCTTAAGAGTTACAAAATTCTGATCCAATGGAGTTAATGGATCTTTCCATGCACCAACTGATTGTTCTTGATCTGAAGGTTCATTAAGAAGACCTTCTTGAGCAACTCTTAACTCTTCAACAATTTTATATAATTCAGAAATATTGAGACCTTTCTCATCAATTCTTTTATCAATTTCAGATAAGTCTTTTTTTAGATCCTTTATAGGATTATCATAATATTTTACCTGAGGGAGATTATCAATTTCCCCCTTTAATCCCTCAAAATAAGATGTAAGAAGTTTATTCTCATGATGATTTTTCTCTTTAAAATCATCAATTTGTTTTTCAATATTTTGCTTAGTTTCATTAAGTTTACTAAGAACTTGTTTCTTTAATTTTCTATCATCATCTTTAAATCTATCATGATGATCCCAAATTCGTATAGCAGCTTCTTTTAATTCCTTATAAATTTTATCTTTAGTATCTACTAAATCTTCATTGAGTTTTTTAATATCTACTTTTGTCTCAAATTCTTTAGTTTCAATAGTTTCTGAAAGTTCATTAACTTCCCTGTCTATTCTATTTTTAATAGATTTTATATTATCTCCAACTTTTATAAAGTCATCATCAATTACACTAAAAGTCTTTCCAATCCATGAAAAATCAGGGACTTCATTAACTTCATTAACCCATTTAGGAAATTTGGGAATTTCATCCCTAATTATCTGAAGTTCTTCTTTTATGGTTTGAAGTTCTTCTTCATAATACTTTGGTTCAGGAAGATTAGTTATTTCCTGTTGAATAAGATCTATCTTATTCTCAATATTCTCTACTTGCTCATCATAATATTTTATCTCTGGTATATCAGCAGCATTTTGATTTATTTCTGTTCGTACAGAATCAATCTGTTCATAAATTGCTTCTATTTCATGTTTAGGTATCTCTGCTCTTACTTGATTTATTTCTTCTTCAAGTGCTTCTAATTCTTTATCATAATATTTAATTTCAGGAATATCTGGAATAGATTCCCTAACATTATTGACTAGACGAACTAATTCCGACCACTCTGGCGCTTTTACAACATCTGTTACTTGTAAAAAAGCATTTCCTTCTGCATCTTCAATAGTCTGATTCTCCTCTTCTACTTCCTCAGGAGCTACAAATTCTTGAACTGATGGTAATTCTTCTTCTGTTAAAAAATCATCAATAGATGGTAAACCATCCGAATTGTCAGAATAATCTTCTATTGAAGGCAAATTTTCGTCATTAATATCTGACATTTCTAATGTATAAGTATCTAAAGTACTTCGGGATTTCTCTCCCAGTTCTATTTAGTCACATTCTGTCCTTTCAATAATTTTTGTAGTTCAGCAGTAGATCCTACAAATAATGCATTATTAACAGTAGTGGGTCCTTTAGATTCTTGCTCCTCATTTACATCTTTAAGTTTCTTTTGCAAATCCATTAATTTATCAGTAGCATCTGCTACTGACTTAATAAGTTGTCCTGCTACTTCATATGCTCGTGGCATTTCACTTTCTTGAGCAAGTTCAAGAATTCCATTAATTGCTTCTTGTCCTTTTTCAATTATAGAATATAAATTTCCTCTTGTATATTCATAATCTTTTTCTATATCATCTTTAGTTAATCTATCGGGTTTTTGTATCCCTACATTTTCTGTAGGTTCTACTACAACATCAGTAACATCATGCATGATTCATTCCTCAAAAGACACTTCCATCAAATCCAAAATCATCACCGACTTCAATTAGATCTGCATCAGCACTCGTAATCTCATAAACTTTGGCACCCAAAACATGTTCCTGAGGAGCAGTATTGTATTGACCCCTCTTAACTGTTAAGTTATTACCATCAATCTTATCTATGTAAATATTCTCCTGACCAATGTAAATGTTAGTATTAACCGTAAGTGCTTCTGCATTATCTACAGTAATAACTGTTTCAGTAAGATCAACATTTTCACTCAAGAATGTCTTATCATCACCATCATAATCCTTAGTTGCTTTAGGTACTACACTATAACTCAGATCTCTCTCATAAGTACCTGTTCCTCTATTTCCAGCAACATATCCAATTTGAACCTTTCTAATAATATCATTAGATACATCAGTAACAGGACCATAAAGATAAGTCTTAGCAGTAAATCTTAAGGTATAAAGAAGTGCTCTCCTAGTATCAAAATTCCCTTCATAATCATCTTCCATAGTAACATTATCAAGATTGACAGCTATATCTTTTGTATCATTTGCATTCTCTGAACTCAAAAATTTGATAGGAATTTGATAGGCTGGTTGAAAATAAGGAAGAATCTGTTCAATAATCTGAAGCATATCATCATTTAATTTTGTCATAATGCTCAACTCAATTCCCATATTATAGGGAACTGGAAGATATGCTTTTTTCACCTGTGTTCCATCACTAGGATTAGTTACATAAAATTGTTGTGTTTGAGTTGATTTTCTTGTGGGATCATACTGCAAACTATTAAATTCAAATGACATTCTAGGAAGAGTCATTTGAATGGGTTTATTTAAATCTGCTTGTTGCTCTAATCTTGCCAGAAATTTTTGAGTGGGTCCATAAGCAAGAGGAACTTTGATAACACTTACTGTATTATCATTATTAGTATGCTTAATCTCTAATCCATTGAAAAGAGAACCAAAGGATATAATAACAGATCTAAAGATCTCGTTATAAAAATACTCAAACATTGTCCTAGTCTAGGGATATAGTACTATTTAACAACTTTTATATTAAGGCATTCCAAATGGATTCCTTTCACTAAAGTCTATGATATCATCTGCTGCTGATTCTATTATATCATTATCAGCAAATGGATCTACTAGATCATCAGTATTGACTGTTCTAATTGTATATGTTGCTCCTGAAGATTGTCCTATAATTACTTCTCCTGGACCAAATGTTCCAGCAACAATTGAAATTTCAAGTTGATTATTATCCGCATCCCATTCCTTAACACGTGCTTCAGTTCCACTAGCAATTCCTTTAACAACTTCATTAAAGAGGAACGTACCCTGACCCATTGTGGCTCCAATACCAGCAGGATCTGTAATAGTTGCTATACCAGCATGAGGTTGAGCAATACTATATCCAGTCCCAGGATTAACAATATATGCTGTAGTTAATATACCAGCACTATTGGCATGTGCTATACCATAAGCATAATTGGCTGTTGGACCACTAAATGCTGTTCCTGGTTGACCAAATGTAATGGTAGGATTAGCAGTATATCCAGAACCAACGGTACTTGCTATACTAATAGTTTGAATAGACCCAGTAGTTGTAGCAATTCCAACTGTTGCAGCGGCACCAGTACCTCCTCCACCTTGAATAGTGACAATAGGAGCTTCTGTATATCCTGAACCTGCATTAGTAAGTAAAATAGCAGCAACTTTTCCACCAAATAATCCATCACAATTGATAAAATCATTAGTTATAGAAGCAACACCAACAGCAGTGGTTCCACCTGCAGGAGCAGAAGAGAATCCAATAATAGGAGGCATATTATAACTATTACCCATATTAGTAATAGTAACACTATTAATAGCACCACTACTTGCTATAGAAACTGATGCTGCTGCAGTAGTTGCTGCTCCTATCAAAGTAAGAGTTTGAATATAACCTAGTTGTTCTATTTCATCATCAATAGTATCAATTCCAGTATCAATAGTTTCATCCTCATATCTGTAGAGTTCACATCTCAATTGATAGATATAATTCTTTTTCAACTGATAGAAAGGTTGCTCATGCTCTACATACTTAATTTCAAACAATCTATCACCTAAAGGAAAATATATAAGATCTCCTTCCTTAGGTCTAGTTGATAATTCAACATTAGGTAAATTCTTAATTAAAGGTTGAATATAAGTTTCCCATCTATCTCTAGAAATAATTAAAGTAAGATCATCTTGTTCCTGTATTCCAAACTTAGAAAGAATAGTTCCTTGCCCACCATATCCTTCATAATTATCGACATATGCTTCTAGAGGATATGCATCATCAAATTTTGATTCAATAACTTCCTTTATAACAGTAGCTTTAGAAACATATTTACGAGGCATATAATAGCACTCGACACCATACATCTTCAGTTGTTCATCTATAAGATTCTGAAGTAAACCTTGTTCGCTTTTGGAGCCATTAAGGAAGTATGGATTAAGTACCATAATCTTAACCTATTAGATCTAAAGGTGGAAGCTCATAAGTTTGAGACATTTTACTGATAATCTCATCAATTTCTCTTTGACCATCATCATAAAGTTGTCTTCCATTAAATTCAATTCCACCAGGAAGTTTTACTCCTTGGAATTTAATAAGATTCTGACCCCATTGTTTTTTAAACAATGCAGTAGCATATGGTTTTAGGAAGGAATCATTCCACACTCTGGGATAATCACCTGGATCTACAGTTCTCCAACAATCAATAATTATAAAATCATTTTTCTTAATATCACTCCAATCAATATCCATATACAATCTATCTTGTCTCTGATTAAATCTTATTTGTTTATGAGTATTCAATAAGAAATTCATAGTTTCCAAATAACTCATTGTCATGGAATATGACAATAAATCAGTCTGTCCCCAATAGTAAATATCATTTAAAAATAACTGATATTTAAAACTGAACATATTGCTAACGCTTATTGATTGAGCGTTATCATATTGAAATATTTTATTAACCCCAATAACTGCTGGTGGAATAGGTATATAATTACTATTCTCATACCATGAAAAATCTGTACTGCCATTAGTAGGCATATCCTGGGTAATTGTGGTAGTTGTTATCCCAGTCTGAGTTTTACCAGATGCTCCAGGGGGACGTGCTTCTCCTCTTGCAATATCCTCCTCTGTTATCTGATATTTCAAATAACACTGTTGAACCCCATCAAAATGTCTTTCATAAAAGAATTGCAGCGCATCATCAATTAAATCTTCGCATTGCTCTGAAGCAAGATTAATGTCCAATACAGGAGCACCTAACTTCCTCAACACATATTCTTTAAATTCGGTTCGTGTAGTAGGTTGCGCCATTATACACTATACTTTTTTATTATTTAGGATGGTGCAGAAGAAACTCCTGAGAGAACTAACACATTTCCTGAGGCAATCCTATAGGTTGATGCTGCTGTACCGGCTCTGGTAAATGTAACTGCAGTTCCTGCTGCTATTACATCAGAATAAGTATGACCAGATCCAATAGTTACAGTACTAGCAGTAACAGAAACTCCTGATACGTAAATGTTAGTAAGTGCTGCTCCCACTGACATTGAATCACCAACTGCTACACTTGTTACTTTATTAAGAGTAAAAGTAACAACTCCTACACTTGCAGTTTGACCTACAGCAATACTTGTATTAAGAACAGTATCATCAGCACCACCTGCTTTAACTAAAATATCATAATCATATCTTCCCCCAGACAGTCCACTAGTACCATCAGCATCTAATGAAATTTTAAATTCTCCTGCTGCAGCACTTGTAAATCCTACAGTAAAAGTTGCTGCTGCTACAGTAGTGGATCCAGTTCCAATACTCTTTCTCATCTGAGAAGAGCCACTATATCCAGTAAAATCAAAATTAGTTTTATCTGTATTCTTAACCTTAAAAGTTTCCTCGAAAGTAGCTCCAGTATTAATGGTTACGTTAGCACCATATGCTACTCCAGCATTCGGATCAAAAGTAATGTTTTTATTAGCCATTTGATTCTAAGACTTTGAGAAGAAGAGATTTAATATCATGTATATCATTTTCAATAGCATCTAATCTTTCTTTATCAGAAAGAAGTCTATCCCTATTTTCAATATATTGTTGATATCCAGAATTGTTTTTATTAACAATAGCTCCTGAAGAGGTATCTTTATAAAAACCATCATGGTCCTTGACTTTAATTAAAGACATTATGCTAAAGCCATCACTCTCAAGTTCTTCACTCTAGGAACAAAGGCTTGATTAGTAGAAGTTCCAATAATCTTAATTCTAAGGGAATTAAAGGTTGGCATTCTATCAACACTCCATTGCATTTCCCTAAACATAGAATCTAATGGAACTGGTTGATAGGAATCAGTAGTAGGAATTGCCTTATCAGATCTACCATCGCTCTTAGCCAAATTCTCAATTATACCTGGTCTATCTTGAGCGAGATTATTATATCCTGGGAAAGGAGTAAATACTGTTTCATCAAGCATACTCTGTTGATTGAGAGCATAGAATACTCTTAAATCACTTGTATCATCTACATAAGCATCCAAGATAACTCTTACTGAAGTGGAAGGATTCTCCAAATTAATAAGTTTAGTTACATAGAAGAATCTGCAAGGATCATCAACCACACTCTTAACTTGCCAATCTGTAGCAAAATTAGTTACGGGAGAATTGACCCTATTACTAATGAATTTCACTGATGCTTGATCAAGATCAACCATTGGAGTGAGCTTAGGATTCCCTGTACTCAAATCCATATTGACAGTAAGAGATTTCTTACCAGGAAGAGATCCCAGATATGTAGTTTCATTAATGGTAGAAGCAACAATTCTAGGAGAATCAAAATAATTTGGTCTGTTAAGAGTTATATCTTGGAATCCCTTATCCACAAAGGAGGATTCCACTCCATCTACACTAGTACCACTTACAGTTCTTATAGCTGAAGTAATATTAGTTTGGGTGGGAGTAATAGCATTAAAGGATGGAATTACTTCTTCAAATGGAACATTATAAGTTGCTTCTCCATCAACTCCTCCAGAAGATTTAGTACTGTTAAATTTCAGAGATGGCAGACTACCTGCTGCACCTGTTCTATTTTCCCCATTGCTAGTCATATCAATCTTCACATAATAGGAATCCAAAGTAATAGGATTAGATACAGTTACTTCATTGAGATTATGATTTGTATTAATTCTCCTTAAGGAAACACCATCCATCTCATACTTATAAACTTGATCGTCTGCTGAATGATCAGCAGCAATAGTTCCCTCTTGAGCTCTGGTAATTCCTGTCAAAGTAGCACCAGAAACTCCAGTATATTTGATAATTTCTTGTCCTATCTTGGCATAACCAGGATTAGTAGCACCAACTGCAACATTTTCAAATGCAGCAAAGTCAGTAGTAGCACCTACCCCGATAGAAGCAGTAGAAGTACTAACAATGGCAGCACTCAAAGTTGTTGGAGTAACATCAGAAGAAAGATTCTTCAATGTAACTACATTACCAGAAGAATGCATACCATGATTTCTATGCCATACCTTCATATGGAGACCATCATGGGAAGATCTAAATGGAGATACTGGGATAACTGCTCCAGTAGTTCCTGCAGCATAATTCATAATAGTAGTAACTCCACTACTATTTTGATGTTTCAGATAATCTGCAGTGTTGGTAGTAAACTCACCCTGAACTCCTTCCAATCTTAATTCATTTGGTCCTGCAATATTAGCAACTGTGAACTCCATTCCTGATCCAGTTGTAGTTCCGCCAATGGAAGTTATAGTCAATGTATCACCTAAACTATACCCTTTACCCCCTGTTGTAGTAACAGTAGCAGCAATTGCTACTCCATTTATAACTGTAATATCAGCAGTAGCATTAATACCACTTCCACTAAGAGTTTTCAAAGAAACAGCTGGATAGAAACAATTACCTGCTAAAGGTGTATATCCAATACCAGGATTAGTTAATGTTAAATCTCCTGTAGCTGATCCACCATATCCCACAAATATACCGGATGCAGTGGTATTCTGTTGAGTAACTTTACTACCAGCTATCAAACTATTATCAGAAAGAACTGTATTAACACCAACTTTGAGATCATTAGCATAAGCAGTTAATGGATTTCTCTTCATCCTCTGCATATCAGTATTCAGTGGAGGATTAAAGAACTGAACAGTTCCATTTGGAACAAAATTAGCACGTTTCAATGTAAACTTAAGATCTTCATATTGACTTGGTGTCCAAGTAGAACCAGTTTGAGACTTAAATAAGGACCCAAGAGTTGTTTGTGTGGAAACTAATGTTTGACCAGCCTCTCCTGCATCTAAAGTAGTTACATCTACTTCCCCAAGTCTAGAAATCCATACCCTATATTCTGTGACATTGGAAAGTATGACAAGAGCATATTCCTTTTTACCATGAAGATAAACTGGATAATCAAATGTTACATTAGTAGCAACAGTAGCATCTAAAGAAGTCTGAATGTTATTTGGTTCTAGAATTACCAAAGTTCCAGGTATTCTCTTAGTAACTGGAATTCCAAGTTCTACCTCACGAAGTTCAACTTCCACAGGACCATTAAAATCAACTGATTGGAAGAATATATCTACACTAGATACAAAAATACCTTCACTATCATCAACAGTAAATGATTGAGCCAGAGGGTCTCTATATTCCCCTGTAGCCTGAGTACCAATATCAACAGTAGAAGAAGCAGAAGCACTAGCACTGTCACCTATAGTTCTGTTTTGAACTAAATTAGGATTAGTTTCTGCAGTATCAACTGTAACTTCGGCATTTCTTAGACGAAGATTAACATCTTCACTTATATCATTACTACCTTCAGAATAGAAAGTTTCTTCTGCAGAAGTAGTAAACAATCCACTTACCTTACTATTAATTGCACTACTAGTAAGTCTTAATCTATTTCTACCAGTCTCAAAAGCTGGATTTGCTGCATTACCAGTTTCAGGAACTCTAAAGGAACCAATCAAAGTTCCCATTCCATCTGTCATTAATCTAATATCAGTTATAGTAGCTTGAGCACCACTTGTTTGCCCTATAAGGGTCATATTTTGACCAATATATCCACCTTGATCTACATTCTCTTCTGCAGCAAGGCTATTTGTATCAATATTCAAAAGAGTTGCACTTTCTGAATATGCTGCTGGAATAATATTTCCTCTATTATATGGATTGGCAACAAAAGTATCTGTAGGATCATCAAATGGACCATACTTATGATTAGATTGTGCTACTCTAAAATTAATATTAGGAACATTGCTAGAATTAGCATTTTGGACCATAGTAGAAACTGATCCCATTGTACCAATAACTTCTTCACCCACCTGGAATGTTCCAGAAGTCATAGAAATTTCTAATAGTTTAGGAGTACAGAATTCAGTAACATCAACATTATCAAAGAAAGAATATATTCTAGTATATGGCTTAAGAGCTCTTCCTGTAAATTCAATATTACGTGATCTCATAAATTGAATGATCTCTCTTCTGATCATCCTTTCGCCTAACAATTCCGAATCAATTCTTTCAACTACTGTATTTTGAACACCTTCTCTTCTCTGTTGAAGATCGACCCCAACTTCTCCACTAACAGTAGTAGTAAGACTGGTAGTTTCTTCTGCAATTTGGAAGGTAGATGGGAATCCATCTGCAAACCAACCTGTACTCTGTGATCTCCAATCACTACCAGCTATCAGATGAAGATCATTAGATCCACCTTGTCTAGAGCTAGTATTACTACTTGTAGAATTATTAACATCTAAACTAAAGTCAACATCAACACCAGTAGTTTCCCATGCACCCCAGATAATAGGACTTACACCAGATCTATTGCCTGGTTCTCCTTGCAGTTCTACTCTCATAGCACCTGCAAGACCATCTAAAGATCCCATTATAGTGACATCTCTAGGCTCCTGTAGGGTGGTATTAATCCATACATCAGCCGTTGGATTAAGTGCTAAAGTTCCCTGCCAGAATCTTACAAGGAAAGGAGTTACACTTTCACTTCTAGTAGCAAAAGGCTGAGTTAACCAATCTACTTCACTATAATCTAAACAAATTACACTACAGGGATCTCCATCTTGTTTAATATTCTTTCTAATATTTGCACCCAGGATATTAGCAAATCTTTCATCTGCACTAACTGCAGTTGTACCAATACCAGCAACAGCATCTGATCCAATTTGCAATTGCATCGCTGTTGTATAATGAGAAGGACGTAATTCTCCTCTTAATCTATCAATACTATTTCTAACTCCAACAGTTAAATCTTGTCCACTTAAATCACCAAAATTATCAGTAAAGAATCCAGATTTAAATCTATCTAAACCATTGGCATCAGGAACAAATTGATTTATAAGACTATTTTCCAACTTACTCAAAGAGGTATAATATTCAACACTTCTTACTCTTTGCTCTAATCTATTGATATCAGACATCTGATATCTCTTATAATCAATGAATTTTATCTTTACACTAGATGTATCAAAAAGATAAGCAGGTAAAAATGCATTAGCAATGTTTATTGCTCCTGGGATTCCTTCTGGTGGAACTGGATTATCTGCAGGAACTCCATATTTAACAGTAAATACTCCATCAGTATCTAAGAATATTCTATCAATTCTAGGTAGATAATAAGAATAATCCAAAATAAGAGATTCATCAGATGCAATCACATCTTTAGAACTATGTTGACCTCCATCAAAACTTCTTCCTTCAAATTCAAATGGAGATCTGCCACCAGCACTTACAGTAAAGTCACTTACTCTGGGTCTAGCATCAATAATATCTGAACATTTTATTCCATCTACTGAAGAAATTTCACTTCCATATTTAAAGTCACTATAAGAATTAATTGTTGTTATATCTCCAGTATCTGATGAATTATAACTAGCACTTAAATACCAAACTTTTATTTTCTTAGAAGGAACAGGCGCATTTGCCTTTCTCATAATACGGGCATAATCATAAATGGTATTCTTTTGTCCGTTTGAAAGGTTAAAGTCCTCAGTAATATTCTTACTTCCAATAGAATTATTAGAAGTAATAGCAGTTATTCCTGATTCTTGGAATTTAATAAGTTCTCCATTTGTAAATACATTTTCATTCTCATACACAAATTGAATAGAAGTATCAGATACTCTGTTCATATAAAGCGCTCTGGCTCCACTAATATCTCCAATTACTTCTTCACCTAAAATTAAATCAGTTGCAGTTGCGGTAGGACCATCCATAGATCCCACAGTCATAGAAGGAGGTATTGGATCACTAGTGTCAAGAGATTCAAAAATACCATATACTACCACTACATCTGGTACATTGAGAGAAATACTTTCATCTTGAACTCTAGTTCCATAAGGATAATTTCCAAAGGTTAATCCATCATTTAAAGTTGCTCTACTTCCAGAAGCATCAGTACCTGATGCTGAATTAGTTGAATATTCAATTAAAGTATTGGCTCCAATATTTCTAACTTTTTGCTTAGAAGTAATTTTACTCTTACGTAAGGTAGCAGCAACTTTAGCTATATTATTAAAACCAACTTCTAATCCTTTAAAAGTAAGAGTAGTATTTCCTGATCCAAATTCTAAATTACCTGAAGAAAGAGGTATTACAGCACCATCAGAACGTACCATAGTATACCTTTCTTCATCATATGAAAGGAACACTTCATTAGTTCCTGCAGTTATAGTACTAGAATTTCCATTTGCATCAATTTCCAAATCATTAAATTGTCTTCTAATATCCAGAGTATTATCAACAAAATTTATATTTTCTATATTCTTTCTAGGGAATATACTATAAAGTGACTGATTATTAGCAGCATTACCAGATCCTAATTGATCTTCTAATTTCGATTCTAAAAGAGTAAAATTAGTTACTTCAGTTGGAGTAACATTTGTCGTACCACCATTACCATGAGGTAAATCTCCTGTACAAATACCAGCAACATTAGCTACTGAAGAAATACCAATAGAATTAGTATTAACAGTCTCCACTCTAGCAAAATGCTTATCACTTTGTCCCCCAACACTAAAGCTAACCAGATCTCCTGTGGTAACAATACCAGGCCATGTGAATCCAGGAGAAGTTACTGTAACACCTCCAGAAATATTACCATTGGTTTTAATCCAAGAAATAGTAGGAGCAGCGGAAATTGAAGCAATACCAATAACCCTTGCTTCTGATGGAATAATATCAGCAGTAAAGGTATTGATGCCAGAGCTATTAAGAGTAGTATTACTATAAACTGATTCAATATCTGTAAGTGAATACTGAGTAATTCCTATAGCTGTTCTTGCATCTGTTCCAATTCCATTGAAAGTGATCCTTTCACCAATAACAAAATTACCTTTTCCACCATAAACAGTTATTCCAGTACCTACTTCTACTTGATGCCTTAAGAATCCAGTAGCACCACTAGATTGACCTTCCACAAAAGAAGGAACTTGAATAGTATGAGGCTCATTGATGGATATATCAGTATATGTTTGAACGTCAAATAAAGATAAATCCCATTGATTTATATTAGGATTGGGTAAATCATAAGCACCAGATTCTAAAGCATAATCATAAGCTCTAGCAACTCCAATTTCATTACCAGGAGCAGTGACAGAATTAACACCGACCCTTCTACTTCTTAAACTTACAGTAGTTGTAGTATTAAATCCTACAAGAGGAGATCCAGTTGACCTATTAACCCTCCAAGTAGGACCAAACCCAAAATTAATAGCCTGATTCTCGACAGTCTTAGTAGTTCTTGGCTTAGGGCAATCTAAGAATGAAGCATAATTCTTTTCAATCTCATATCCTCTTACGTATGCCTTTCCTGGAGCTATTTTATATAATGCTAGATCATTACTAGGTTTACTTCCACTATCAGTAAGTTGTCCCTCATTATAGATTCCCCTATTACCAATTCCATTATTTAAACTTTCTTTTACAGTAGTTACAAATTCTCTAATGTAATAATGTCCAGATTCATCAAAAGTTCTTCTTGCTAATTCATCTCTAAGATCTTGATTGAATTTTCCACCTTTATCAAGTTCTCTTAAAATACCATTAACTACTAATGCTATTTGAACAAAATTTTCATCATCATAATCATCTAAATCTCTCTTAGCAAGATCAGCAGAAATTTTTAATCTATCAGCTCCAGGAGCAGTAAAATTACTAAATCCTTGTGCATTATCGTTTAAACCTCTATCACTTTCTGAGGAAATTAATTCCTCTTTAACATATAAACCTATTCTATAACTGGGCGTATTGGTATATTGATCAAGAATCATAATCTGATCAAATACATCAACAAAATATCCTCTTAAGAAATAAACACCAGAACTTAGTCCAAATGCAGATCCTGTAGAAGTAGAATTGCTAGCAATAGTTTGAGCAACTCCTTCCCCAGAAGATATAAAAGTATTGGAAAAACTTATGGTTTCACCAACAGTAAGAACTTCATTATCAAAAAATTCTTTTGAAGAGTCAGCATTAGTGCTTGATTCTATATAATCGACATATAAAGTATAATTGCCTCTTGCAGATTCTTCATCTGTAATATATTTTACAACCTTAGCAGTAACTCCAGACTTTCTACCTGTAATTTTTTTATCAATTAATTGATCCAAATAAGCAGATACTGAGATTCCAGTAAATTTGGGTTCAATTTCAACCGCAGTAAAACTACTTAAATAAGTGGTTTGTCCTGGAATAACTTTAGCACCTTCTTTAAAAAAGTGATTTCCCAGATTTTCAACCTGATCCTGAACAATAGATTGAAGATTATTTAACTCTCTTGCCTGAACTGGATAAGCAGGTTTGAATAGTACTTTATAGTAATTGCTCTGCGTATCAAAATCATCAAAGTAAGGAGCAACATTTAGGTTCGTTTCCTGTGGCATGATTTCTTAGAATTGCAAGATAATTTTGACGTCTTCTTTTTGGGATGAGGACCTTGTTACAGATGGTCTATTATCAACGTGAATAATATTTCCAGAATATTTTTGAACTTCTGGTTGAGCCACACCGAGAGTAAAATCTTGTCCCAGATAATAATCTCTATTATTTATTACCACTTTATTATCTGTGAATGATGTTTCTATTGCTAAAGTATTACCTGTAGTAGGAACTATATTGTAACTTCCACCCGTAGCAATACCAGCAGTAAATCTATTCAGTGTAAATCCATAAGTTGGATTTGTTATAGCTGCTCCAACTGTGGTAAATCCAGCAGTTGATCTATCTTGCCATAATTTCAATACACCTGTAATTTGCTCATAAGCAATTACCCTTCCAACAGAAGTTGAACCTACTCCAACTGTTTGTGTAACAAAACTATCAGGAGTAAAAGTAGCTTCACTATAACCAACACCAGTTAGTTTTACTGCATAAGAGACACTACCTTTATCATCAGTAAATATTCCATCAGAATTAAAGAGTTTAGGATTTTCTATTAAACCTACTCTAGCAAATTGATTTCCAGTAATAAAATCTGGATTTTCTGTATCATTTTCAAATCTTGCATAAGTTAAAACATTAAAAGCACCCAATTCTCTATAAATGTCTGAACCATGTCCTCCAGGTGGAGGAATAATAACATCACATTGAGGAATAGTAGATCCTGTAGGAACTCCCCCAGATTCTAAATCCAAAGTTCCAAATGAATAATTAGAACCACCATTAGAAATGGTTACAGAATCCAATTTAGAATCAGCATTAACAACTACCGTTGCAGTCGCTCCAGCCCCATCTCCATTAATTGGAACTCCAGAATATGATCTAGCAGTTCCTAAACCAGCACCTCTATTTCTAATAGTTACAATTTTTATTTGTCCACTAGTATCAGCATTTTGTCTGACAGCAGCATCATCACTATTAGTAGACCAATCACTTGGAACTGGAATATAATTAGTAGAATCAAACTTAATAGCTTGACTGGGTTTAATAGTATAAAGATACTTCCAAATATAACCGTCTCCACTAGTACCTGCTGCCCTAGGTTCTAAGTCAGTAAAAGTAGGTTCATCTAAAGAAGGTCCCCCTCTATGATTATTTTCTGGTTTTGCATTATTGTATAAACAAATATAAACTCTATAATCAGAGTTCATTACATAATATTTGGCAGCATAGATATCGGCAACACCTGAAGGTTGAGATTGATTATCAATAGTAATATCATTTCTCCACATGTCATAAGTGACACCAGATGTCCATGTATTCTTATTAACAACCTGACTCACATCATTGGTGCCAATTTTCTTGACCGCCAACATCGTATCCCAATCTTCATTGAAAGAATTTAAACTATCATTAGGTGTTGGAGGACTAGAATCCCAATCAGTTTGATTATCTGCCGGATTGGGCAACCCAATAAACGTATAATAAGAATTAGTACTGGATTGAACTCCAGCAATAAAATTCTTAGCATTTAATATACGAAGTTGGTCAGTAATTATCGCTGCCATTTTTAGAGGACTTTTTTCTTATTTATTACACTTTTAGGTGTAAGCGGTGTACTTGAGGCTATTAAATCTTCTCACTACACTAGAAGTAGAAATTCCACTTCCAGCTGTTCCAATACCACTCATAGTATAAGCATCAAAACTCTTGGGATTTACTCTTTCTTCACTATTAATTCTACCCCAACTCCAATCCCCAAGACTAGGAGAAGTGGTGTATGCAATACCAGATCCTAAAGTATCTACATTAACGAATACTCTTCTCACATCAGTAGAGAATCCAATGGTAGATCCAGCAGTTACATTAGCCATAGTTCTAGTTTCTGCACTCTTGACTCTGTATACAGCATCAAGTTGTGTAGTTCCAATTCCTACAGTTGTAGTACCATCTCCAGATTCAGATGCAAATGTACTACCTATAGATGCATTAGTGTTATAAGCTACAAAATAATCATCTGTACCCAATCCACTAACTGTCACAGCAGTAGAAACCACATTAGTATCTCTTAAATAAGATCCTTGAGGAATAAAGAGATCAAAATAGAATTGATTCTGGGATCCTGATGCAGTAGTACCTACTCCAACAATTACACCCGAATCACCTTCCCAGGAATCTACATTAATCTTCTCTCTTTGAACAGTAGGAGGTGCTATAAGAACAGAAGGTGGAGTAACTGAACTATATGCTGTTCCAGTAGTAGTACCTCCATAGGTAACTACCACAGACGTTACAGTTCCAGCACTACCAATAATAGCAGTTGCTAATCCAACCCCAGTACTATCACCACCACCAACAATATTAGAAATAGTTACAATAGGTGCAACTGTATAACCAATACCTCCATTACTAATTACAATAGAAGAAATAGTTCCACCAGTAGAAACATTAGCAGTTGCTGCCGCTCCAGTTAAAGTATCTGCTGCATTTATTTCAATAATGTCTTGCCATGTACTACGTTGATTGGCATTTTGAATCTCATTGGTAGGATTGAAAGCAGGTATCAAATCATTAACATAGAAAGCAGTAGTTCCAAGTCCAACAGAATTAATTAGATATGCAGAAGGTCTAATTTGTGGTTCATAATGTGGTCTATCCTTTCCAACTTTGGTATTGTTTGATATAAGATCAACTGTTTGCTTACACCATTTAACTGGTCTAGTAACAGTTCTATCAGTAGTAATACCAAGTCCACTATACAAATTAGTTTCAACTGTATCAATAGTGTTAATTCCAGTAATTATTCTAGGTTCTTGATCCAAAACTACTGTTTGACCTTTTAGTGGACTATATCCAATATCTAAAGTATCTCCCTTCTTCACAGTCTCAAGAACATCCTTAAATATCACATCAACATCTCCAGCTCCCTTATAGAAGAGAATCTTGGAACTATCTCCCACTGCTACATTTCCATCAGTTAAATTAGCTCCCTTAGGAGATTCACTGAATTCAATTACACTTCCACCCTTAAACTCATATCCTACTCCTGGTTCTTGAAGAACATCATTGATAAAGACTAATAAAGTATCTTCAACATTAATAGCTGATCCCTTAGAAGCTTGAATAGAAATGGTTTCACCATTAACAGAAAGTCTAAATGACTTCTTAGTTCCATCAAATTGAGAATCTAACTTATCCAAAACTTGAAGATAACCTACTGACCAACCATTAAAGTTATCTGTAAAGGTATCTTCTATGGTTAATGCAAATTCAGCAAATATATTAGTAGTAGTATCTGTAGGAATTCCTGTAGTTCCTCCAGTAGGAATTGTAAGAATTTCCCCATTACCATATCCAAATCCAAAGTCTCTTACTTCAAAATTAACAACACTAGATCCTTGACCAACTACAATATCAACTGTAGCACTTTGACCAACTCCAGATGCAGATTCTGAACTGTATTGAAGAGGAATATTGTCATAACTCAAAGGTTCATCTATAACTATCTCCACTGGTTTACCAACAGTTCCACCCCTAGCATAATGATGGTCTCTAGTAGAGACGCCAGTATTAACTTCAAATTGTGTATCACTCAGAATTCTATTAACCTGAGTACCATTGAAGGCTGGATCTACGCCTGTAGCAATTCCAGTTCCACTACTGCTAGTTCCTTGTCTAGGAGCAATAATAGCAGGTTGAACTATACCACCAGTCTTATAGAAAGTAGGTACAGTTGAGGTTCCAACATTAACTTCAAATTCTCTAGGTGTATTAACACTAGAAACCTTCATTCCATTGAAATAAGGATCTCCTCTTCTTGGATACTTATGATCAGTGGCATATCCATCTCTAGAGCAATCAAATGTCAAAGATTCTTCAGCAATCTTAACACTAGTACCAGTCTTAAGTGTATGACCACCAGAAAGAGTTAAGGTCATTACACCAGTAGATGCATTATAAGTAGCAGTAGTAACACTATGGTTTACAATTGTGGAAACACCTACATTAAATCCAATTGTATCTGTAGTTACACTAGTAATATCTGTAAAGATACCTGCAATAGGATCACTTGTTCTAGGATAAGTATGCTCAGTTCTATAAGCATCCATAGCACAAGTAAGTGTTAAAGAATTAGAATCAATCTTAATACTATTAGATGTAGTAAGACCATGACTTGGCATAGTCATAGTTACTATTCCAGTGGATGGATTATAAGCAACATTTTGAGGTGTAAATGTAGCACCTGAATCTGCTAGTACTGAATTAGCATCAGATTTTACAAACCTATGGCCATAATTACCACCACTTTGTATGGCATTAGTTGCAGTTCCACCCTTCCAAGTATGAGTATATTGTTGACCAGCATTAGCAAATCCAACATTAAGAGTTATAGTGGTAGCAGTAGTTGCTGCAATGGAAACAGCAGTATCATAGAATGGATCTTTTGCTCTTGGATAGAAATGAGTACTAACTCCAGCATCTATACCACAAGTAAATCCTAAACCAGTGAGAACAACAAAGTCCTTAGTCTTACTAGTGTTTAATCCATGAGCAGTCGAAGTAGTAACTGTCATAACACCAGTAGTATTGGTGTAAGTTGCAATACCAACAGAAACTGATGGAGCATATTCACAAGTAAATGCTATCCCTGAAAGAAGGATCTCATCACCTGCATCTAATCCATGCTTCCAATTGGTAGTTACGGTAGTCATTCCTGTGACAGAACTATAAGCTACCCCAGATATAGATCTTGGAATATAGAATTTTGGATCACTAGTAATGGCAACTGAGGTTATATGGCCATCAGTAATAATAGCAGTTCCAATTGCAACTGCAGATGCAATACCTGTATTGTAAGTTTGTACTCCTACATTAACAACACCTTGAACTCCTGGTCTATATCCAGATCCAGTATTACCAATGCTAACACTGGTAATGGTTCCTGATGCACCAACAACAGCTGTTGCTCCTGCTGCAACTAAAGGTTGATATGCAAATCCCGCAGTAGATGCTACAGAAATGATTATTCCACCTCTTGGATATTCAGATCTGTTGGGATCGTATCCATATTGTCTTGGTTCTCCACTAAAGGTAATAGTAGAAACCCCAGGAGCAGCTTCATTAATTGTATAATTATTTGGTAAATTATCTTGTTCTCCTTCTGGAAGCTGGAATATTCCATTAACCAAAACGACTGCATTTTGTGTAGAGAATCCAGTAATATTAGATCCATCTGATTTCAAAGTGAATTCACTAGTAATTCCGGTAAATTGAGTAGAAATGTCATCAAAAACATAATTGCTAGCATATGTCTCTTCATCAGTACCTGTAGCTGCTCTTCTCATAAAGGTTCTACCTTGGAATGTAGAACTTGTGGTAATACCTACCCAATCTCTATCATCAGGAGCATTAGTAGTACTACTGAGAGGAACCTTACCATGAGGAGGTTCTGAGAAATTAAGGGTATTATCAACAATATTATAATTACCAGCATACTTAGTAATAAGTGCCCCAGAAGTATGAATAGCAATAGCACTTCCCAATTGTCCTCTTTCAACTTCTATCCTAAAGGTCTCACCAATACCAATACCTTCCACAAGCATATATTCTTCATCAATTTTAAGCATATCTTGAGAAGCTATGGATGTTACACCTGTGGTAAGGAATTTCTCCTGGAAAACAAGATTTTCATCCAAAAGTGTTGTAACTGCAGTAGCTACTACAGGAGATTGGATCATATTATCAATACAAAGCAATGCCTTAGTATTCTGTTTCTTAGAAGTAATAGTATGAGATTCTCCAGCCCCTACTGCATCTAATTCAAAGACTACAGGATTAATTGCTAATGCATCCTCTGCACTTGCTGCGAATCTTAATTTTCCATCATCAACTTTCACAACATACAAATCACCTGGTAATCTAGTGGTAGTACCAATACCAGTTACTACGGTTTCACCTATACCAATTGCCATGGTTGTACCAGTTCCAGGCCAACCATATTGAACATTTTCACCAGTAGCCCAATAATGATTAGCAATATTTACATAATTACCAGTAGTATCAGCAATTCCGGAATCACTTCCATCAAATATTCTCTTGAATATTGGATTTCCATCATGATTGAGAGCAAATTGTTTCTGTAAATTTATTTTAGTTCCACTAAAACTTCCAGAATTGGCATGAATAGCAACATTATCTGCAGGCATTGCAGCATCATTACTATTATCATCAAATACTTGCAAATCAACCCCAAATGTTCTTACCTGTACTGCTGTTGATGTATTGGGAGTATATGTAATATTGAAAGCAGTAGTACCTGAAGCGGCAACTCCTACTTGACCTATACTTCCACCAGTTCCAACATTACCATAATCAACAAATACACATTGTTGAGAAGTTCCTTGCTTAATAGCAGCTAACTCCAATACTTCATAAAGATCATTAGTAGTATCCTTAACAGAGATAACATAATATCCAGAATCATAAGGAGTATCAAAAGAAGCTACAGTACTTGGTCCTAGAATGGTTGTTGCTGCTATAGCAGTATAATTTGAAGTTAAATTAGCAGTAGTAAGAGTATGAGAACCAATACTAGTAGCAGTATCTGCAATGGCAACAATAGATGCATTACAGGTTACTTCTGATCCATATGAAGAGATGAAATCTAATTTAAGATTTGATGAATCCAAATAAGCATTAAAGGTTCCAAAACCAGTAAAGACTGGGCTATCTACATTATCAATATTTCCATATTCCTGTAAAAATACAACTGAATCATCATGAATCATATTGAATTCTTGAGCAGTATAATTATCACTGCTATCCTGAACCATTGCTAAGACTTTTGCAGCCCTATAAGTATTGGATATAGAAACTAAGGTTCCTGTAGCGCCAGCAGAAACGGTTGATACCCCACTACTAATTTTAACAACATCTCCAAATTCCGCAGTGGTAGTAATTCCACTATAATTGTTTAATATACTAAAATTAAGGGTGGATATATCATAGGTTCTAGTTTCATAATTTTTAGGATAGAAAGTTAAATCCCATCCATCAGAAGTAGCAAAATAATCATAATATCCTAAATCATCAACTAATTCAATAGTTGCATATTGATTAATATAACCTATTGCTTCATTTTGAACTACAGAAGCTACTGCAAATTGTCTTTCATCTGTAAAAGCTCTGTCTCTTACATATGTTAATACCTTATTGTAGGTATAATTTGAAGTGCCGGCACTTACTCTTCCATACTTAGTAGATCCTTCATTACTATTAAAGGTAGAACTAAAATCATCTATAGTCAAAACTCTGTTTCCTACAGATTCATAGTAATCAGAAATAATTCTATTTTCAAAAATTATCTCATGAGAATAAGCGCCTCCATTAATAAAGACGGTTCCTTCACTCACATAGTCAAAATTATACTCACAATTTAAATCACCTCCACTAATAATATCAACTACAACTTCAATATTACTTTCATCAGCCACTACTACTGCTTGATCTGGATTATTTTGTTCGCTTATAATTTGAAGATCAGCAAACTTCTCAAATCCAGATGCATGACTAAGAATACTTACTGGATCTTTCCAAGTATCAAAAGGTACTTTAGAACTAATTGAATAAGAGAAGTTTTGATAATAATGGTTATCTGGTAACTTCTGCAAACTGTTATTTAAGAATCCAGTATTCTTTTGCCATCCACTAACTATAGTTGCCCCAGCACCTGTTCTAATTTGAGAATTAAAGTCTATTTTTCTTCCTACTACACCTTGTGTATTAGAACTTTCTCCTTTAACAGTATCACCAACATTATACTCTTGACTAACTGAAACTTTTAAGAATTCTGTTTTATTATTCCAAGATTCAACAACACCAGGAGTTGTTCCATTAGTTACATTCTCACCAATTGCAAAATTATTTTTCTTCAATACTGGATCAAAAATGGGGAATTGATTTTTAGGTATTACCCTACCATAAGAAGTTTGTGTTAATACTGCCCCAGGAACCTCTCCAGACCCCAAATAGTCTGCTAGACTATATTCTACCCAAGCACCACTACCACCCAACTGAGGTTCAACTGCAGTAACCTCAAAGAGTGCATAATTATAGCCTGCAGAATCATAGCCTTTTCCAGTTGTATCCACCCCAATATTTACATTTTCAACCAAAATTTGTTCAGTTACTTTATAGGGGAAATCTTCAATATCACTAAATGTAGTATTCAAGTAAAGTTTTACTTTCTGAGTAGCAGAGTCATAACTCAACGAAGTAATTCCAACTCCATTAGAATTATCAATAGGCAAAATAGTAGGAGGAGTATTATAGAGTCCAGTAGGATTATAATTGATAGTAACTTCAATATCTCCCAATTCAAATTCTATATCTGCTTCAGATTGAACTTCTTGAGTAAATCCATCAATAACAATTAAATTTGGTGGGGTAAGATAATTCTTACCTGCAGAAGTGATTCCAATACTCTCAAAGGAAGATAAAGGCTCAACTTTAAGAATTTCTGGAAGATTTGCAACTCCCTTTAAAGTTTGATCAGAAGGATATGCCCATCCAATTCCATTAGCATCCCATTGAGTCTCTAATATAGATCCTATACTCTTACTCTGTGGTTCTAAAATAGCACCAGCACCAGAATTACTAGTAATACTAGAAACTCCTGGAACATTCTTATAAGAGAATCCCCCACTAACAACTTTTACTTCCTCTATAGGACCATCAGCAGTAAGAGAAGTAGTTTCATAAGTTGCAGTACAATCAGTAGATCCATATCCAGATTGAAGAGGAACTGTAAGTAAATCATATGTAAAAGTAGTAGTTCCTACTCCTACAATAGTTTGCTCTCCATCATAAACAGTTTTTACAGCATTAATCTTAGTGTATCCATATACTTCTTTATCAATCACCATTTCACTCTTAATAGAGGGAATGATATCAGTATTCTGTAAAGAGAACTTATACCAGAGATTATCTGGAACACTATCTGTCATCTCTATAGACAAATTAGCAGTAGTAGTGATTCCTGGATCACCACTCTTAGTAACTTCAAAATTAGAAGTTGCCTTAGATGTCCAGAATTGATTACTATAGTTACTATCACTATAAAGATTTAAATCAAAAGCAGAATAAGAAACACTATTCTGAATAAAAGCCAAAGTTGAGTGAGAAAGATCAAATTTTAAAGTTTGATTTTTACTAATTTTAAGTAGAGGATTAATCCTACAAATAGTACCTCCAGAAGCATTGGAGATATTAATAGGAACTCCATTTTCTACATCTATATCTAAATTAGCTAATTTAATCTTATGAGGAGTATCTACTATAACAAAATACATTCCTTCATTTTGAAGGTTTGTCATAGGTGATGATGACTTATAAATTATCTTATCACCATCATTAAATCCATGACTACTTAAAGTAATAGTATTCTGATTAACATCTACATCTCCAGATACAAAGGTTATAGGGTCAAATACAATTCTTCTATTATAATCATCATATCTAACATCTATTGTTTTAGTAGTTCTGGGATTTAAATCAATAAAGACTGTATCTCCTTTAGATAATCCATGAGCGGTTGATACAGCAACCACAGCAGTGCTAATACTTACTTGACCTGTTAATACACTATCGTAAGAAGTTTTAAGACTATGATAAGCGCCTGTTCCAACAGAAGTGAAGTATAGAAGACCAAGATCAGTACCAACACCCACATAACTACCAGTTGTTCCCATTCCAACTTGATTGGTTCCCAAACCAATAGTATCTCTAGTTAAAGGAGCAACATATAAAGTATCAAAATCAGATAAAGGTTGATAACGAGCTCCATGAGTGGAAATACCATTCCAACATGAAATAGCAGATGCAACATTACCATTATTCAGTTTATTAACATTATAAGTTACTTTATCATTTAAATTTAATCCATGTGCTGGTAAATAAATGGATTGAGGAGCAAGGAAAATAGAAGCAACTCCAACTCCTGGATCTGCAAAGGTAATAGTTGTTCCTGATCCAGTAGGAGTACGAGTTCCCAATCCTACTGATTCTAGAGGATAAAAATATAATTCTTGATTTAACTTAAATGACTTAGTGGTTTGAGCAAGACCAACATTAATTCTAAACTTTCTAGGATATTCAAATAATACTTTACTAGTAGTATAAGCCAGACCAGAAGTCTCAGTTCCCTCAACTTCTCTTAAAACTCTGATTCTTTCACTTTTTTTATCTATGTTTAGGACTTTAACTTTCTCAGTTCCTATTCCTAAAATATCATTGGGAAGTAAGTGGGGAAATTCTAAGTTACCTGCTACATAAAAATAAGTAACAATGCCAGTAGTAGATGTATCACCTACTCCTAAATTCAAAATAAAATTATCAGATCTTACACCAACTGGAAATTGTCCACTACTGGCAGGATAATAAGTCGATAATCCATTAACATTTATAAGTTGATTTTGATAAAATGAATGAGGCTGAGTACTATATCCAATTAATTGATCAAAATTATCAGTGGTAAATTCTACATCATTTATTTCTGTGGTATTGGTATTAATGGTTATGATTTTCTTTCCACCAATTCTCTCAACTCTTGCTCTAGCTCCACTTCCAGAAGTTCCAGAATTATCAAATCTTACTTTATCTTTAATTTGATAATTATCGCCAGAACTAATAATTTTTACAGAATCTACACTTCCCAGAGTTGCAGCTTCAACATTTAAAGTTTGTTTTTTGGTTTTATCTGAATTAAAAATATAAGGATATCCACTTCTTGGTTTATTCAAATTATAAGGAGAAGTGTTTCTCAACCAAGAATGAGACACTACATCATATCCTTGTTGATTAGAAGAATTCCTGAAATTGAAATCAATAGGTTCTGAATGATAGCTCTGCCCAATTAGATAAGGGAAAACAGGAGGTCTAGACTTAGCAAAAGGTGTAATACCGCTATTGACAGCGTCAATAGTAGCAAAATATGCATAAACACCATTTGGATAGTCTGGAGTGGCACAGAACCTTCCATTATGGACATCTAAATGCCCTTGACCTTCAAAACTATAATCTTCTGTAAAGAATCCTTCCTTATATAAACCCACATCAGGTCTATTTGAAGTATTAACCTTTAACTCATAACCAGACTCCATTCTAGTAATGGCGCCACCACTGGGATTGGCATAACCATAAGGACCATAAATGGGATTCCCATCATATGCCCATCCAATTATAGGAGAATGGTATTTACTATTTTCCTCTTCTCCAGTAATAACGTCTCTATCTAAATCTGGATTTCCATATAGAATTTTTCCTTCAGTTATTCCATATACACTTTCTCTCAAATAACGAGGAATATATACATATCCATACTGTAAAGAAGTATTTGAAATGTTATTACTGATGAATGTATCATCAGCAGAAATATTATTATAATCTCTTTCAAAAAGATTAATATTCCATCTTCTAATATTAACATCAGTAACTGCATTATCTCCTGCTGCTTCAACCTTGATAGAAGATTTTCCTTCTTCGTATCCTATACCACCATTAATTACTTTAACTTCTATAAGTTGTCCATTATTAACAATAGGAGTTAATCTAGCAAAAGATCCAACCCCACTAAGTACTAAATTGGGTGGAGTATTATATTGATTACCCTTGGCATTGATAACAACGTCTATAATCTTACCATTGTTAATAACAGGACTTACTAAAGCACTATTTCCACTTTGAAAATCAATTTCTGGCTGTCTATCTAAATTAAAGATTTCAGAAGAACCATATCCTGTTCCATTATTGGTTAAATCAACAGAATCAATCTTACCTCTAAATCTTGCTTGAATCTTGGATCTAAAATCCTGATTACTTAAGGTGGCAATACCAATATTACCCTCTATAGTAACAGTAATTGGTCTATAATTAAAAGATCCTGTTCCAGTAGAACCCAAAGAAACGTAGATATTATTATCCAAATAATAATTAGTTGTCTCACCTGTTCCAACTAAACATAGTCTGAAATTATCATCATCGAGTTTAGCAACATAATAATCTGTAGATGTAGAAAGTCCAGATAAAGAATTAGATCCACCTTCATAACTATATCTAACAATTTCTCCAGTTTGATAACCATGGTTAGAAATCCGAAGTAAATTGTTAGAAGTATTGATTCCAGCAACAACAATCTCTCTTTTCTTATTCTTATATCCACTACCTGAGTTAGTTACAACAATATTGGATACTATATTCTTCTTATTATAAGATTGAATATTTTGAATACCAGTTCCATACTCTGTAAACTCTACTGTATTGATTCCTACCAGAGCATCGCTATAATTAGGATGAAGCTGAATCTTAGAATCATCAATAACTTGTACATAATAACTTGAATCTGTAACAAGACCTACAGGAGCTAATCCCCCATTAGACTTATAAACAACCTTTTCTTGGGGAGCAAATTTATGATATGTAGAGAAACCGATAGATGCAACAGTAGTTCCAATACCACTTAATCCACCATCAGTTGAAACGGCAATATTGCCACCTACTCTTTCTGCATTAAAAGCAACTGTATGAACAATATCTGTTATAATAGCTTCTGCAGAAGCATCTTCTGTAGGATTGCCTCCACTAATCTTCACTACAGGAGTCTCTAGATAATCAAATCCACTATCTACTACTTTAATTTCTTCTAAAGATCCTTCAACTGCAACTATTCCAGTAGCACCTGTTCCTACTACATCAGTAACATGGAAAAGGGGTGGATTAATAACATCATATCCTATTCCACCATCTATAATATCAACATCTCTTATATCTCCATAAATTATTTGATCCCCTGATTTATAATTAAGAATCTCTACGCCATTGTTTAATATTCCAGTATAACCACTATAAGTCTCATAAGAATCATCCTTTTTAATAGGATCAACAATATTCCTATAGAGCTTTTGAGGAGATAGAGTTTTTTGATAATAAGGGTAATAAATGAATCTATTATTAACTACACTTCCTGATGGGGTAATATATTTCTCTTCATATAAATCTGCTCTACTTCTTGCTAATTTAATACTTATAGCGTCTATTCTGTAGATATAATAGACCCCTTGATCCATATTATCAAACTTACTTATAGTAAAAGTATCAAAAGTAGTACCATCAATTGAATTAGTGTCTACAATCTGTCCTTGTTCATAATAAACACCATCCCCAGTGTAGAACCCATGATCTGATGTTTCATTAAAAGTTATAATTTCTCCATCTGCCCTACCAGAAAAAGACCTTATTTTATCATAAACATTTAAAGGAGTATCCTCACCCCAACTAGGAATAGAATTGGATGCTATTAGAACATCTCCATCAAATTTAGAATATATATTTTGAACATTAGCTACCGATTGATTAATATAAGGTTCATTTTCTTGATTGCCTTTTAAAAGTCTATTTTCTACTTTATATGTGTCATTAATATCAATAGGACGATCTAAAATGGCTTCAAATCCTGCTCCTGATATTTTCTTAATAACACTTCCACCAATAATATTACCAATAGAGTCAGTTAAGTTAATATCATATCCTCGACTTAAAACATTATCATCAAAAGTGGTAAAAAGATACTTATTTTCAGTAATATCAATAAGAGAAATTACATTTACATCCCATCTAGCTTTAATATTAAAATTCCAATTTTTAGATTGAATAATATCAGATTGTATGCCTAAAGACTGAAGAGTAATAGTATCATTTACATTATACAAATAAGTTGGATCATCTAATTCAAGATCTCTCAGAGTTGTAGTAAATCTAACCTTAATTCTATCATCAGTACCAATACCAGCATATGCATATGAATAATCATCTAAGTGTATATCTGTAGCACTAGAAATTACCTTAGTTAAAGTCGTTCCTGTTCCAGTAAGAACATCATAAAATTGATTAATGCTCTTACTTCCATATTTTAACTTAATCTGCTTTCCATTTTCATCAACTGTATCTAATTCTCCAGATTCGGGAAATCCTATAGTAGAATCAACATCTAAAACTGTAGCTCCTGATCCAACTGAAGTTAAAAGTTGAGTTTTGGGGTTAGATTGGAATTTACCAAAAATAGTTCCACTACTCAAATCAATATCTCTTTGATATCCACCATCTATACTGACTTGATAGTATTTTCCTTCTCCATATAAAACATTTTGAACATTAGTGACTGTCCCTCTAGCTTTTGTGCTGTCTTGGAAAAGAGTTAAATTCTTTAATTTTAAAGGATCACCACTTATTTTCTCAACAACATAATCTTGAGTGATTAAGTAGTCTCCATCAGAAGGACGGAATAAAAATTCACTAGGTTTAATAACTTTTACTTCATCTCCATATAATGCTTTAAAAAGTATCTTAAATCCTTCATCTGTTCCTTTAGCATCATAAAAACTACTCCCTCCAAAAAGAAAATTCCGTTCATCAAGATTAGAAGTCAATTCCCTTTCAGAAAATCCTGGAATAAACTGACGTTTGATTTTTCTGAAAAATTCTTTAAGGAAAAGAACGTTTAAATTCTGTATCTCAGACCCCTTCTTATGCTCCTCAGCAGCAGTTTCTTCAAATACTAACTTATCTGGGGTATTAGTCCCAATGTAGGTTGTAATGCCACTGAAACCCCTTATACACCCCTCAAATTGAGTATCTGTCTTACTACTATAAAGTATAATTTCATTATCAATTTTTATAATACCATTTCTTTCTGGAAATCCTTCAGTAAAGTTTGTAGTAGACTCAGTTAGAATAGTTGTATCTACAAATGAAATATCGTCAGCTAAAGTAGTAGAGTCCTTTAATTGGTATAACTCATCAACTTTTACATATTGATCTATATTTTGCAATAAATCATATGTTCCACCTTCAATTTCTTGAGACACATAATATTGCTGCAAAAATTGCCCAAGAAGAGGAAAATCTTCCTGAACATACGTCGGGAGTTGGCTAGCAACCAGGTCTTGGAACTGAATTCTATCTATTGCCATTTACTTTAAGATTATTTTTTATGAAGAGTAAATAGGGTTTCCACGAACTATATTATCTACATAACTAGATTTAACCAGATAGTTACTACCAGAATTATCATTTCCAGAAGAAATTCTATCATCTACCATAGTAACATCCACGTTATTCATATCTAGCTGTAAATAAAGGTCCTGTAATCCGATAACATCATTGGAGTAAGGGGTGGCAGAAATTTCAATTAGAGGTGATCCACGATTTACTTCTGTTTGGATGAACTTAATAGCATTAATTTTCACTTCACCCTTAATATAATCAACGGTTCCAATTGATTTTTTAACAACTACAACCTCTGTTGGTGAATTTAATTTAAAAAGAAGCAATGATCCAGTTTTTAAATCTGCATTGGGAACATCTCCCAAATACAAAGTATCACTCATTCCACTCACTTTAAATCCAGAAGATCTAATATTATAACCAATAACCATATTATCCATTACTGGAGGTTTTCCAGGATTTCTAATATAGAATCTATTACCAAAGCAAATTTCATATTCACCAAATTGACCTAATGCAGCTTCTAGATCCCTTCTCATTTCCACTGTTGTGATATTAGAAGTTACTGCTTCATTACTGTCATCGATGACTTTTTGGAATTTACTATACTTAAATCTCCCACCAAATTTATTTAACTGAGAAGAATTTGAGTAATTTAGGATATTTTGCAATACTATTGATTTTACATTATCAGCACCAGCAGATAAATTAGTATTATAATAGACATTTGAGTCAGTTTCTATCCATAAGTACTTCAAATCAATGATTTCTGGGATAATTCCAGCAACCGAGTACTTTTTAAGGTCATTTGAAATGCTTCTTTTGATAGAACTAGACAAATGAGTGCCATTATATGGCTTAACACTGATAAAAACCCTCCCATATGCTGGAGGATCCAATGTTTCTCCTCCATAAGCAGAAACAGACTCTGTTTCTGGGTAAATTTGAGGTATTATTGCTTCATAATCAGAAGCAGTTACTGCTCTATTCTTAGATGAATAGATCTGAGTGGAATATTTTTTAACCGATTCCACACTTTCAATGGCCGACCCTCCATAAGAGGCAACTTCAGTGCTAATAACAGAAATTCCAGTGGTAACAGGGTCTCCATTTTGGTCTAATAACTGTCCAGCAAAGGCAAATTCTGAAATATTGTTGCCTAATTCCCCACTAGAGACAATATATGTTGCTTCAATATAAGATAAATCCTCTTCGCTTAGTTTCATCCCAAAAATTCCATCTCCGAAGAGTAATTCATACCTCTCATTTTCAACTTCTTGAAGAAAATATGCTGGAGTTTGGGAGTCTATCTCATATAAACTGTTAAATTTTCTAAAAACTCTTGAAACTGTAGAACTTTGATCTCTTTTTACTATAACTTTAAGTAAATTTGTGTCAATTCCCGTATTTGTAAGGGTAAATCTTTGATTTGGAGTCCTTGAACTGACTGTAAATGACTGTTTAACAAAAGTTCCTTCATAAATTGGCACATTTCTGAAGGTTGCAATGCCACCAGTGCTTACAGTAGCCTTAGTTTCCTCTAAAACTGAAAAAACATAACTTGTTTTTCCAAAAAGTAAGCTAGATGTAGCAACAATTCCAGGTTTTAGTGTTATTGTTGATACATTATTTCCAGAAACATTAACTTCAAAGGAAATAGTTGCTGTTGCTGCCTTTCGAGACCTGGGTACGTACCCTATATTCCTTGCCAGAGAGACGATATTCTCTCTTAGGGTAGCACTGTCAATAAACACCTCATTAGTCACCATATTAGCATTATATGATGAAATGTAAGTATTGTATGCTAAAGTATCTATTATGGTGGATAGATTTGATCCTTCAAAATCATAATCAGTAAAATTGCTGTTCGCTTTCAAATAATCTCTTATAGAGACCTTAATTTGATCAAAATCTATATTGCTAAAATTAACTAGAGGCATTTATCTAGTGGGTTCTAATGCGAATGTGAGTTCTTGTAATGGAACATCAATACCAACAATGTAGTATTGAATTTCCACATCAAATTGATTATTATCGGGTTGCGCTTTTACAATCACTTGATTTAAATTGACTCTAGGTTCAAAATTTAATATAGTATTTTCAATTTCTGATTTAATAGTAGAAGCAGTTAATTTATCTAAAGTTTCAAAAAGTAAGTTGGTTACTTGGGATCCTAACACTGGATTAAAAGGACGTTCACCAGGAACAGTCATAATCAGGTTACGAATAGATCTTGCAATGGCATTAGCATTCTTAAGCTGGATTAAATCTCTATTCAGAGGATTAATCTGAAAAGTAGCACTAACATCCTTAAATGACTTACTTACCCTTTGAACAGGCACTGTATCTTAATACAAGAATTCTACCTTATTTAGTCACTAAAATTCATTAACTGTAATTATTAAAATTATTTTTTTCTAAAGACTTCTCAAAAAACAAAGAAATAGTAAATCTATATTTTGGACCCTCAATCGATTGGGGTCTAATGGCATGGGGAATACTTCCATCAAATAAAATTATTCTGCCAGGTTTAAATGTGGAAGTATAGATTATATCATCTAAATTATTAGAATTATAAAATATAGTTTCTCCATACCATCCATCTTCCCATTTTAAATTAATATAATATAACGCTACAAATTGATTAAGATGAGTATGTATAAAATGGACGTCAGAAGGTCTTACTAAGTTTATAATTACCTTATTACATACTTTATTAGTAACAAATGAAGATTCATCAATACATTCATGAATATGAGGAATTAATTGTGAAATTCTATCATCATTAGGTTTAAGGTTACTATGAACATTGAGGATGTTTTTATCAGTACGATCACCCCATCCCAACCCAAATGCAGAATTAATAGTATTATTAAAAATAGTATCCCTTAAAATAAAAGGAATTCTATCATCAAAGATTTGTATATTCAAAATTCATTTAATGTAGTAGGTTCATTTTTAACTTCTAATAATTCATCATCTTCATCAATATAATAAAGGTCATTATGTTCAGATACCTTTTTCTTTTTAGGCGTCAATTCATCGTTTGCTATCTCTCTTAAATGTTCCATGGTTATTCGTCGTAAACTCTACATTCTTCTGCATCAGGATGATTATCGCAATAGACTTCTAGATGTTTATCTTGATGTCTAGTGTGCCAATCATTAATACCAGTTTCTGGTTCATCATTCTTATGATACTCATCATAATAAGCATGAGCACTTTCTAAGTCTTCCTTAGAGTACTCCATCTTACCATGATTAATATGCTCTTTGCCATCTTTAGGATCAAGATAGACTTCATGTTCTAAATCGTGTTTAATGTTGGTCATAAAATCATTTCCCTAACAATACTATTTACTATAGAGAGACACGAGGGTTTTCGCCATTTTTTAGGAAATCACAAAAAAACCCCTATAGAGGGGATTAGGAATTTTCTGTATTAAAACTGACACCTTCACAATCAGGTTTTGAGCAATAGTATCTACCTTCTCCTCTATTAGGAGTTAAGTACTCACAACTATCTGTCCATTCATCCATGGATTCTCTAACTATCTTTTTAATTTCATCCCTCAACCATTTAGGCAGTCTTAACATTTTTTTACCTCCCTTGACCTCTATATACTTTCTTAGCATTATTGCTACTAGTTGCAGCATACTTTGTATGTTTCCCTTGACCCTGACGGGTCTTTTTAGGGATAGTTTCAATATAATCTGACGTCCCTAGTAGACCTTTTTTAACCTTAGCCATTCAATACCTCATTTTTATGTTTAACAGATTCTTCTGTTGCTTTCACTCTATAAGAAACACTATCTCTACGAGAGAGTTCAGTAAGGATCTCAGCAGTGAGATCCCATAATTCTTCTGACTTTAGTTTCTTATTAAATAACCCTTTGCTTTTCATGTCCAACTCTAATTCTAGGATCACACCAAATTTCAAATCCAGCATCAATAGCATCTAAACAGAAGCTAACATCTTCTCCACACATATCTTGAACTGCACCAGATTCAAAGACTTGCATCTTAGGAGCAAACCAAGGATACTTCATTGCTTCATTTTCAAATACACCTTTCTCAATCATAACCCAACCGAAACCAGTGTAATCAACAGTAAAAGGCTTATTTCTCTTAGAGATACCATCTACCATCTCATGATTCATAACACCACCATTGTTTCTGAAATCGTCTTCATCTAACCAGTGTGCTACAGAGGTAGTTCTACCATCTTCAGTAGAGTACCATCCAGCAGAGATAGGACGCTTCTTAGATTCATCTACAGTACCATCTTCATTAACCGCATCAGCAGGGAATGCCACATCACAGAGTTGCCAGAACTTCTCAGATGTGAATACAATATCACTATCAATCCAAAGTTGCCAATCGTACTTAAGTTTACCATCCCAAGGTATCTGATCAGGTCCTCTAAGAACATTAGCACCTAAACACTTACAACGTGCAAAGTTAACCATAGAAGAGTAATCCTGACTAATTTGAATACTCATCTGGTTCTGAACTAAGTCAAAACAAAGTTGAACGAAGTTCTTTAAAAAGACGTATGATACACCTCTACCTGGTAGACAGAATACTATAGTCTTACCCTTCATTCTTGCTTTAATAGCATCAATATCCCATTGTGGTGTTTCTTTCTTTGCACCACCCTTAAGTTGGGAAGGGTTTTTTGCTTTTACAGTAAATCCTTTAGCCATGAAATAATGCTCTCCATTTCACTATACATTATACTGGGTTATTTAGTCTGTGTCAACTATAAACACTATTAAAAGATCTAACCCATTGGGGATCGAAACTAGAATCTCCTTCTCCATATTTACCCAGTGGAATAATATTAAATGCAAGAGAAAATCTAGGTTTATCTAAATTATGTTTTAAAATCTGGTGCTTGAGATAACTAGGAAAAAATATTAATTGCTTAGGTGTTGGAATGAAGGCTTTACAAGGAGAATTAATAGAATTATAATTCTTATATTCATCATTACCCATATAATAATCAGACATCTCTTCTAATGGATTAATAAATGATATTCCACCAGTACCTTCTGGATATTCATCTTGAAAATAATATACACCACTCCAATAACAATTCTTATGTCGATGAGATCGTCCATAGTCTCCCTCAGGAGATAAAGTAATCCAAGAAGTTGTTATTATATAATCTCTCTTAATGCATTCAATATGATTCTCTGCTACCTGATGAAATTTACTTAATATAATATTTCTAATTCTAGGATATTTCTCTAACACCCTCATATCAGCACTTACCTTAGAAGAACCATAAGAGGTTCGCATTTTTCCTGGGTAATTTTTTAGTTCATTAGTATCCTCTTCTATACTAGTCCTTATAATAGGAACTATAAACATAGGAACTAATTCATCAGTAAGACGACTCTTCTCCATCATTAGGTGTTTCTTCTACCTCAGTATAATCTAAGTCCTCTACTTGATAATCAGTCTTTAATATACCAACCATTATATTCAACATTTCCCATTTCTCTTCAAAGTCTTCCAAACCTAGATTATGATATAGACACCTATCTTTTGCATAGATGTGATAGACCTTTTCAGAGTCCGAAATTTCTGGGGGATTTTTTATCATTTACTTGGTAAGACTTTTTGTCTTGATTTATATATCCAACGCAATAATCCTCCTAGTATTAATCCTATAATCAACCAATGAATATAAGGTAAAATAGTTAGGAGGAGATAAATGGTGATGCCAATGATAATAAAAATTGGAAATCTAATGATGTTCCAAAAGAGTTCAAAAGGTTTAAACACTGGTGTTATACCTGGGGAAATTTTTTTATATGATTTATATTTTTATCTTGCATGTACCCACTTTTGTAGGTTAGGGTAGTTTACTTTTTTTCGTTCACCCCTTTGGGGGCAACGCGCCACCCTTAGGCATCAATCAGGGCCAAAAACACTGTCCTATTCACATTACTTAAGAGGGGGAATAAACCCCCACTAAGTATCACTGTGCTTTCACAATTAGAAGACTACAGCGTTATTAACTGCTGCGAACCCTGATGTTACACTAGCACTAGTAGATTGTGCATGGAAATTAATACTATCTGCACTTGAATCTGTAGTGCCAATAGTATCAAGAACCTCTTGAACTTGTGTGCTTGTTTGTGCTTTTTCTAGTTGTTCAGTTAGTGTCATAATAAAACAGAAAGTGTGTGTTGGTTTATGTTAATCAGAGAACTGTATCTGTCACCTCAATAATATCATCTAGTACTGCAAGTATATCATTTCCGTTGTTAGTATTCTCAAGGAGGAATAGGGCAAATGATTTAGACATAGTAATAAACAGTTAGTGTTACATAGTGGTGCTTTTAGAGACTTCCCAGGTCTATTGAATTATACTGTAATTATATCATCAGAGTATCACAAAGGTCAAGGGAATGTGTCTGAGTGTAAACATCAATTAGTGGGTGTAATCCTGAACTGGTTTGGTATACTTAACTGAACCTAAACTGGTTCTAGTTTGTGTTAGTTTTCCACAGG
>VTLG01001735.1_pt1 | contig 50219 bp, 70 predicted proteins | sample 4694571 | NCBI WGS metagenome assembly VTLG01 (sample SAMN12604809, study PRJNA352737) | marine metagenome | biome: ENVO:00000447; feature: ENVO:00000209|ENVO:00000569|ENVO:01000036; material: ENVO:00002151; isolation source: viral sequences binned using virsorter ... | reverse complement strand
TCTGGTGCTTATCATGCAATAAATGATGCTGGTAACGCAGCAGGAACACTTAATATTGGTTGTTTTAACTCGTCTCATTCAGCCGCAGATGAAAGCAGAGTAGCAGTACATAGTTGTGGAGACCTAGCATAATGGCAAGCGAACTTAGAGTAAACACATTAAAGGATGCCAGCGGTAATAACAGCGTAGGCATGAGTACGGTTGCTGAAGGCTCTTGCAAAACTTGGGTAGCGGCAACTTTAGCGGCAGTTATATATGACTCATTCAATATAAGTAGCAACACTGATGAGGGGACTGGAGATTATAAATACGGTATATCCAACGCTCTTTCACGAAGTAGTGCGGAAACGCATGTTAGTGGTATATCGTTAGGCTATACTAATATAATTAGGGTTAAAACAGCGGAGGCAAGCACATCAATGATTGATATAGAATCAATGAACACCTCTGCTTCAGCTACTGACGGACATCACAGTGTTGGTGTACACGGAGACCTAGCATGAGTAAAGCAGCAGAACTAGCCGCATTGATAGGTTCAGGTCAGGCGCAGGGTAATAAGAACTTGATTATCAATGGTGCGATGAACGTGGCACAGAGGGGTTCTTCAACTGGACACACAAGCGGATATGGTGGTCCAGATAGATTTCTATTTGATAGGTCAGGTGCGGCTGCGATCACACTTTCACAAGATACAGATGTACCAGCGGGTAATGGTTTTCTTAACTCTATGAAGAATGATGTTACTACGGCTGACAGTAGTTTGGCAGCAGGAGACTACGCATTTGTTGGTCATAAATTTGAGGGACAAAATCTTCAAAGATTAAAAAAAGGCACATCTAGTGCAGAAAGTGTAACCTTATCTTTTTGGGTTAAGTCAACAATCACAGGCACATTTTGCTGGTGATACAACTGGTGCTTTGGATGATGACAATGCGTATTCTTTACAAGTATATTGGTGGCTTGCTGGGGGTTCTACATATACAAGTGGCACTCTAGCAACCTCTTGGGCTAGTTTTACTGCTGCTAATGCGGCTGTTGGACAAGTAAATGCTGTGAACAGTACAGATAATAATTTTTATCTCACAGGCGTACAACTTGAGGTCGGAGATGTAGCCACAGCTTTTGAGCATGAGGACTTTGGAACTACGTTACGCAAGTGCAAACGCTATTTTGAACTTCTCAATACGAATGTATATCCAACAGCATATACGACTGCTGGTTTAGGAAATTTCTTTTACACAGAGGAAAAACGTGCTGGTGCAACTCTAGCTGCAACTGCGAATACTGGAAGTCACAGCATTTATCCAGCGGCTGGCTCAGTGACAAGTGGCGGTTATATTTATAAATCGTCATTTTCAGGTGATAGCGTGAATGGTATAACAGCGGATGCAGAATTATGATTATAGAAAATGCTAAATATATAAAGGCTCCTCTAGGCAATCCAGATAATGAAAACACTGGTATCAAAGCAACTATTGATGGAGTTGAGTCGTGGATTCCTATGGATCAAGACAACCGTCACTACGCAGAAATCCTACACCAAGTGGCGGCTGGCGAACTCACCATTGCGGATGCTGACTGATGGACTTGGTACATATCATAGATACCTTAATCGGCATAGTCGTAATGGGTGGCGCATGGTATCTTGGTGGTATGGCTAAAGAGATAAAGCGTATAGATATATTAATGAATAGAACACGTGAAGAGTATGTAACACGTACTGAAGTACGAGAAGACATGAGCCGTGTTATGGAAGCACTACACCGTGTAGAAGATAAACTTGATAGGGCATTAAATAAATGATGCAGTTTAAAGCATTTAAACCAGAAGCCATGAATAAGATAGCTAAGTCTATGGGTTATTCAGGTGACATGGGGCAGTTTCAGAATTTTATTGAACAAGACCCTGCACGTCAACGGCAGATGAATATGTATACTAATGCTGCTAAGATGATGGCACGTGGTGGTGTGGTTAAGATGCAAACAGGTGGGACACCAATGCCACGGGGTACTGTAACAAACCCACAAGGCACACAAGCTGCTACACCTGTTTATACTGGACCGGGTACACCACCGCCGGGACAACCGGGTGTTGGTCAATTTTCTGTAGATCAAATGTACAATCCCGGTGTGCCTATTGGTGCAACCACTATAGCTGCGCAAACACCTTTAACCACAGGACAGGACATTGCGGCTGGAACTGGTAATGTTTCTGGTCAAGTTGCTGTGCCTACTACACAGGCTGCGACAGATCAAGTTGCATCAATACAACAGGTGCGAAATGCAAACACCATGCAAGCAGTTCAAGCTGCACCTGCTGTCGGTGCGGCAGTACAAGCTACACAAGCAGCACAAGCTAATCCACAAGACCCTCGTGCGCAAATTACTGCTGCACAGCAAACAGCATCTTCTGTGGGTAATCTACAGGCTGCACAAGGACAAGCGCAGCTTATAAACAATCCTGTACAAAGACAAATACAAGCAGGTGAACTAATAACAGGCACAGGTGTTGATGCTACTGCTGCTGCTGCTGCTACAGCACAAACACAGGCTGCTGCTGCACAAGGTAATCCATCACAAGCTGCTATGGTACAAGACCAATTAGCTAGTTTGATGACACAGTTTCAGGGTACTAACCCACCTGCATGGGCGGCTGGTGCTATTCGTACAGCTAATGCACAAATGGCTGCACGTGGTCTAGGCTCTTCATCTCTTGCTGGTCAAGCCATTGTACAGGCAGCTATGGAAAGTGCATTGCCTATAGCACAAGCAGATGCACGTACCATTGCACAGTTTGATGCACAGAACCTATCTAATAGACAACAAGCTGCTATGCTGGCTGCAGAACAACGTGCTAAGTTTCTAGGACAAGATTTTGATCAAGCATTTCAAGTAAGGGTACAAAATGCTGCACGTATATCTGATATAGCTAATCAGAACTTTACAGCAGATCAACAAGTGCAGTTAGAAAATAGTCGTATAGCTAATACGATGAACCTGAATAACTTAACTAATCGTCAAGCATTAGTCATGGGTCAGGCTTCTGCATTAGCACAATTAGACACTGCAAATTTAAATAATCGTCAACAAGCTGGCGTACAAAATGCACAGAACTTTTTGCAGACGGATATGGCTAATCTGTCTAATCAACAACAGACAGAGTTATTTAAAGCACAACAACGTGTACAATCTTTGTTTACAGATCAAGCTGCAGATAATGCTGCAAGACAATTTAATGCATCTAGTCAAAATCAAGTTGATCAGTTCTTTGCCAACTTAGCCTCTCAAGTATCGCAGTTTAATGTGTCACAAGCTAATGCACAAAATCAATTTAATGCAGGTCAAACTAATACAGTACAGAGATTTAATGCAGAACTAAACAATCAACGTGACCAGTTTAATGCACAGAACCAAATGGTGATAGCACAAGCTAATGCACAGTGGCGTAGACAGATAGCAACTGCAGATACCGCTGCTATTAATCGTGCTAATGAATTAAATGCAAATGCGGTTCTTGACATAAGCAAAGAAGCATACGATAATCTTTGGAACTATTATGCTGACACTATGGAGTGGGCATGGACAAGTTCTGAGAATGAATTAAAAAGAGTAAATGACCTAGCTATAGCTAAATTAGATGCTGACAGTAATACAGATATGTTAAAGTTTAAAGAAGATGCTGCTAGTTCTCAAGGATACGCAAAATTAATTGGTTCCATAATGACTGCACAATCAGGGTCAATTTTAGGTAGTATTTTAGGATTATAAAATGGCAGTAACAACGTACGCACCAAGCATATATAATAAAACATTAAACATGAAACAAATAGAGCCACAAGAACAAAAGGGTGGTCTTCTTGTCAGAACTAACATGATGCAAAAGAAAGATGAAGAAACACCTTTTGATTTTGTCATGGGTCAAGTGATGAAGATTAGAAGTCTACGGAATAAAGTAAAAGAAGGAAAAGCATGAGAGAGGACATACCATTAGATGCCCCCATTCCGGGGATGTCATTAACGCATGAACTTGGCGCACGTCCTTGGCAAACACCGCCAAAGGCAGCGACTGTTGCAGAAGCTATGGAAACATATCTTCCTGCTTTTCAAAATGAAGATGTCGTTCCTGAAATTCTAAATGTTCTTGAAACTGGCATACCTGTAGCTGCTATAGCTGAAGCTACTATGTTAGCTGGTGTCATGGAAGGAAGACACACAATAGATGTAGGTATTTTAATATTACCTTTCTTAATGGAGATGATAGCTTATGTTGGTGATCTCGCAGAAATAGAATACAACATGGGTAATACTAAACTAAAAAGTAAAAGAGAAGGTATGGAGCCACCTACAGATCAAGAAATAGCAGTTGTGAAGAAAAGATTAGACGAAGTTAAAAGTGAAGTTGAAGAGGAAGAAGAGTTCCTATCTGAAGAAGTAAGTGAAGATGAACAAGAAGAGCCAAAAGGCTTAATGGCTAGGAGACAATAATATGCCACGTTTTATACCGGGAATAGCTGCTGGTGCTTTAGCTGACATATTTTTAGAGGACAACGAGCGTGTTACAAAATCTACAGATGAAACTCTCAATACTCTAGCACAGCTTGTTATTGAGGGGGTAAAAAAGAGAAGAAAAAAGTTAGATTCTGTGGAAGAGTCGATGTCCAGATTAGAGGCACTTGGTTTTAAAAGACCAGTTGCGGCCTCTATTGCACGTGGTGGTCTTTACGCAGTTAATGATGCTGTTACAGCAGCAGGTACAGCGAAAGATGCAGGAGAAGATGTAAATAGTTATTATGTAACACAAGCAAAGTACAGTCCCGATGAATTTGCTAACTATACTCGTGCTGAAATGGCAGAAGCAATTGTACCAGTCTCTAACATAAAAGAGTCTGCTGACATTCTCACAAAAGGAAAAAGAATAAACACACAGAGAGTAAATGAGGCTGTTGGAAAATACGTTGGTGCAACACCTGAAGCATCCTCTATAGATGTCCCAGTGTTTGCACAAGATGTTTCTAAAATGGGTGGTGGTAAGTTCAGTATAACAGCTTCATCTGCTGCATCTACATTTTTAGATAAAATGGTAAGACAAGCAAAAGCTGGTGCAGCAGAAGCAGATTCAGGATTAAAAGTAGCTGCTTATGATTCAAGTGGTAGAGCAATTTATACTATGGCAAATCGTGAAACATATTCAAAGTGGTTGAAAAAAACAATTCCTCAACTAATTGAATCAAAAAAGGATACTTTAAAACCAAGGGATTTTGCTTTACTAGAAAGTGCTGGCACATCGTACTTGACAGATGAATTAGGATCGCTTTCAATAGGTAAAGATAATCCATTTTCTTCAAGTAAAGCTAAACCAAAAGATGGAAGTATAACTATAGAAATTACCCCAGAGGCAGAAAAAATAAATGTAGTTACAGATCAATTAAGAAAAGGAAGCACCCCAGAAGTAATAAAAAGTCAAATAAAATCTGTGTATCCTAATTTAAGCGATGACAGAATAAACACTCTAATTGAGGAAGCACAAAAACAAATAGATAGAGAAAAAATTACAAGACGTGGGCGTAGGTAGGATAATATAATGGCAGAAGGGAATCCATTTAGTGGGCTTTTTGATGATGAGAAGAAAGCCGATAATCCTTTCGTGGGTTTATTTGACACAAAAACTTTATCTGAAGAAGATGCTGACCTAGAAAACTTTTCTTATGAGCAATTTCAACAATCTCCAAAATTAAGAAGAGCAGCAGTTAGGTTTGCAAAAGCGCATCTAGGCTACGACAACCCTAGTGCAGAAAAAGCAATTAACGAAACCATTGAGCATTTTCGTGAGTTCAACGTAAATGAATTAACTGCTGCTGGTGACTGGAATTATGTTAGTGGATTGCAAACAGATGCAAATGCAAGGGATGATAATCAAAGTCCTGCTGCCAGACAAAACCTAACAGACTATAAAGATTTATATGAAGCATTCGATGCATTACCTAACTTTGGTGAAGGTTCTGCACCGGGTGCTTTTTTAGATTATACGGCAGGTTTATTGCAAGCTCCATCTACTTATGCAGGTGTTTTGCTTCCGGGTGCGGGTAAAGCGGCGGGTGTAGCGGCACAAGCAACATCTAAACTTCTAATAGGTCAGGCATTACGTTCAGCCACAAAAACACCTTTACGTGCAGCAGCAACTGCCGCTGGGATAGAAGGTCTTGCTGGTGTAGCACAAGATGTGTCTGCACAAAAAACACTCATAGCTGCAGATGTACAAGATGAATTTTCTGTAGGTCAAACAGCTTTTGTAGGAACATTATCTGCTGCGTTGCCTATGGCTCCGGGTCTTGGTTATTTAAAAGATAAAACTTTTAGGTATATAGAAGCAGGTACAGGAGATTTAGTAAAAATATCACAGGAAGCTGTACAAAAAAGAATAGATCGTGCTAACAGGAATGTATCTAATCTAAAAAAAGACAACACAAAAACAAAAACTTTTAATCAGGTAAGTAATAAATTAAAATCCTTAAACGAAGAAGCAGTCACTGCAGGTAGAGAAAAATTGGGTGACATGGCTAGAACAAAAGGTCTTGACAAAAATATAAGACTTGCTGTTGATCCAAAAAAATTAGAGCAGGTATCTGCTGCTTTAACAGAAATACTAGCTAAAAAGGGTGGTTTAAAAACTTTTAAAGATGTAGATGGCGTAGAGCAAACTGAACGAATAACAGAAGCTATTGCACGTATTCTTAGAGGGCTTGATAGAAATAATATGCCAAAAGAAATAGAAACAGTGTTTGATGATGTTCTTGTAAAATATAATTTATCATTTGATGATTTAGCAAATATAATAATGGCAGATGTATCGGACTCTGCCCGTATTTTACAACAAGCAGGGCAATCAAAAAAGAATTTAAAAGCTATGCTTGGTAACTTTAGTAAGTCTCTTAATGATGTAGCAAATTATGACTTATTTGGTTTTGACAAAGAAATTCGTGATGCAGCAGCAAAAGCAACTAAAGCAGTAAAAGAGGATGATGTAAGAGGTTATTTAAAACAAGCACATGCATTACAAGAAATTGATGCTGCACGTTTGGCTTTTATGACTTCTCAAACAGCAACCACAGTGCGTAACGTAGCTTCAGGTGCTATAAGAGTAGGCTTTGATTCAATCACACGTGCTGTTGACTTACAGTTAAGAAAAGCAACAGGTAATCAAGTTGTAAAGGCAGGACAAGAAGATGCTCTATCTGTATTTTTTGCTTTAACCAATGAAAAAGAAGCGGTTGCTATAGAAAATGTATTTGCGATGGGTTTTGAAAAAGAGTCACATCGTTTATTTCGTATGCTTCAAGATATAGGCGATGGCACTTTTTCGGACCAACATAAAAAATTTAAAAGACTGTCTAATGTTTCCAGACAATTAAATGCACTAAATACAATAACCGATAATTATTTTAAAAGAGCCGCATTAGTGGGAAATTTAAAAAGGTCTTTGAATGAAAGATACAGTAATGTTTTAAGAAGCCCAGAAAAAACACAAGAATTCTTTAACAAATTTGGTCGTATGCCTACTGAGGACGATTTTAATTTAGTTGAAATTATAAAAAATGGAAGGTTTACAGATGTATTTGGTTCAGAAGATGGTCAAAAATCCCTAATGGGTGCAATTGATGAGGCTTTATATTTTACTTATCAGAAACAACCTGACTCAGAATTAGGTAGAAATATTATATCTGCGATACATCGTGCGCCATTTCTTGCAACAGGTCTTGTTCCTTTTCCTAGATTTATTTACAATGCAATGAAATTTACATACGAATATTCTCCTCTTATGTTAACATTTGGTAAAGGTAGAAATGAACTTTTTAATGTTGTAAAACCAATAATAGGTAAATCAAGAGATGAAACTATTACATCTTATGAAAATGCTGCAAAGGGATTAGTTGGAACAGCATTTTTAATGGGCATGACTGCTTGGAGAATAAGCAATGAATCAGGAGATAAGTGGTATGAAGGTAGGATGCCAGATGGTAAAACATTTGATATGCGTCCTTTCTTTCCTTTAGCACCTTATCTATTTGTTGGTGATTTATTAGCAAAGGCATATAAACAAAAATTCAGAGGTGAAAAACAAATTTTTCAAGGAGATACCAATTTAATTCAAGACGCCATACAAGCCATGTCTGGAACACAGTTTAGAGCAGGACTAGGACTTTACACATTAGATAAATTAGGGGAAGACTTTTTTAAAGCAATAGGTTTTGTAGATGAGCCTGATGATTTAGCCGTTAGTGCAGGCGGTAGAATACTTGCAGAATGGGCGGCAAATACTATAAACACATTTACCATACCATTAACTGCTGGACAGGACTTATATAATACGTTTTTAGCCCCGGATGATGAAAGAATAATAAGAGACTTAGATGATAGAAATATGTTTTCTCTATTTATAAGTAAATCTTTGTCAAGAGTACCTGCTAATTACCAACTAGAAGAACTGTTAGAAGAGGTTACTGGTGGATCATATGAAGCACCAAGAGCAAGAAAACCTGCAACTAAATATGGTTTGTCTAGGAGAGTTACACCTGTAACCAGACAAATGGCAGGATTACTTTTAAGAGAAAAGAAAAATGCTTTAGAACAAGAACTGGATAGGTTAAAAATAAGTAGACGTTCCGTTTATGGTGGTAGAACTAATATACCTGAGTATGACGAACTACAGGCGGTTCTTTTAGATGAATTTATTGAAGGTAAAGTAATACCTTATATAAAAAGTGATGAGTATAAAAAGAAGAAAGACCCAGTGCTTCAATCTATATTGTTAAAGAGAAAACTTCAAAAATATAGAGGCGATGTACGTGCAGCAATAGATGATGAATCTGGAAATAGAAAGGCACAAGAGAGATACGGATTTAATCCACAAGCTATGTATAGATTTTCTAGGTTACAAGACTTTGCAAAAAAGGCGGCACTAGACGAGTATTTAGATATATACGAAGAACCCCCCACGAAGGAGGGTTACGACTACAGAATATTATTAGAACTAGGACGCAGGGAACAGCAAAAGGTCATGGGGGAAGCTAGAGCAGACTAACGCCACCACCCATCATAATCTTTAACACAATTACATATATCATTAGATAATCCCATGCCTACCATATACAATAACCATAAACCTAGTATAACAAAGGGTGTCCATCTAACGATTGTCACCGTCACCCTGTAGAACACGCCTAGCTTTCCTGTCTGCCAACTTGATAAGATTATTTTCCATAACACTGCCAAGGTTCATGTCCACTTCTTTTGCTATCATAGCACAGTACCATAGGACATCACCTAATTCTGCACCTATCTGATTCAACTTATCATCCTAGTATAACAAAGGGTGTCCATCTAACGATTGTCACCGTCACCCTGTAGAACACGCCTAGCTTTCCTGTCTGCCAACTTGATAAGATTATTTTCCATAACACTGCCAAGGTTCATGTCCACTTCCTTTGCTATCATAGCACAGTACCATAGGACATCACCTAACTCTGCACCTATCTGATTCAACTTATCATTATATCCCTCTACGTCAGCACCGTCACGTATAAGTTTTTTTACCTTATTAGCAATCTCTCCTGCTTCACCAGTAAGCCCAAGAGTTAAATACTCAAGGGCTTTTTCTTTTGGGAATATAGCAGTCTCTGCTGCACGTATCTGATATTCAGTTGCGGTTATACCACTCATTTTCTTTTTCTCCATCCATCGTTTAGCATCTGCCTCTAATCCCATTGTACTTACCCTTCTCCAAATTCTCATAGTAAGCAGCATTCCATCCACGCTGCCACTCACGTGCTTGCATACTATTGGGATGCAAATTAGGTCTGCTCTCTAAAAATATTCTTTTTCCCCTTATAGTAACAAACCTGCCCCCTTTTTTAAAAGCGTCATACCCCCAATCGTATTGAATACGAAGGGGGGCATCATATTTACTTAGTCCATTACGCCGCACACTCTAACTCCTTAATGCTGTGAATATTGAAAATCTTTACTGCTTTTATTTTGTCAATCTTAAACCATTCTCCTTTACGTTCATCTGCAAAATGTTGAAATACTTTGTGCATTTCTCTTTCTTTTGTGTGTCGATCTTCTGTGAAAACCTTTGCAATAATTTCATAGTCACGAAATGGTGAAGACGTTTGATAACCGCTTAACCTATCTTCTGCGATACAGGCTTTACCTACTTTAATCCAATCAGGCCATGCCTTATTTACAATAGCGTATACCTCTCCTTCCTTTGTGTTTTCAATTTGTGAATGTGACCACACGTCATCTAATGATTTATACCTACCTGCTTTCCAAAGTGGATGAGACTTGGGAATATATTTACCATTAACAAACATCCTTTCTAAATATTTCTTACGATGTCCTGCTAACCTGCGCCTACTGCCATCTTTATTACCATAGTACCACCACTCACCATCTTCAAATCTACAATTAATATTGGTAGGTTCATAAGTTACATCAACTTCTTTAGTCATCTTTATTCTCCTTTTCTTCCTGTTGGAGTTGTGGTTCTATAAAGTATTTAGTAAGCATTTCTAGTTTGTCGTGATAGGCAGCAGCTTTATCCAGTTCTAATTCAATAGTCTCAATTATATCTGAATGTTCGCCAATGCCTACCGTACTATTCATGTACACCTGTACATTTGCTAGGTGTTTGTTAATATTCCCTGTAAAATAAGAACGCAGGGAATTAATTAGCACGTCTCTCATTTGTCAACTCCTTTCTGTTTAAACCTATGCTTAAAGAATACAACAGCATTGATTGCTGTGTTGACAGTGATAGCCACTATCAGCCACCACTGCCACCATGTAGGCATGTCTCCTCCTTCAATCATGCTGCCTCTATATCTACAATTTCACAGACACCTGCAGTACAGGCTAACTCACGTCCACCTGTAGTTGTATCTTCTTTCTCAAACTCTTGCAACAGTGACCAGTCTACATTCTTTGGCATCTTTGTCAAGAACTTTTTGTACTCATCTTTATCTATATCCTGATAAGGTGCTTGCTGATATGTGTGTTCACTAAAAGGCAAGAAGCTGATACCAGACACCTCATCAAAGTGTTTGTATACCCAAGCACCTACATCCATCCACTCGTTTTCTTTAACCGATATGGTTACAGATGGCTTATGCTCACACCAGTAACGCTGATAGGTTAGCCATAACTCTAGCTGCTCTATAGCGTTCATCTGGGTACGTGTGATAGCACCCAAGGGTGACTGCATAGGAAAGCTGAACACTGTCGTTGAGTCGGGTTTCATTACGTCAGGTTCAGAAGGTATGCCCTGTGATACAAGGAACTGTGTCAATGGGTCTTTATTATCACCACGCACAGTGCGAATGTAGAAAGGATTGTGCCTTGCATGTATACCTGATGCTGCATCTGTAAGCTGTGATACTGTACCACTAGGCTTTACACACGTAACAGCAGTGGACTGTGGTATACCTAGCTGCTTTGCTATAGCTTCATTAGTACGTACAGCTTCATCCTTTAGTAAACCTAACAGTACATTTAATCTTTCACCAGCCTTGGATGTCATGGGATTATCCATGATACCTGTAAGAGACACACCAAGTAATCTCTCCTCTTCAGTATTGTCCTTCCATATCTTACGTAGATACTTAAAGTTAGTTAGCGTGGCTTGAAATGTACCAAGTATTGTAGCCAGTCTAACCTTTTCTTTTAGGGTATCTAGTGTGTCACTCTGACGCACCACTACCTCTGACAAATTACAGAATTGGTATGGGCGTAAAATGATCTCACTGCAAGGGTTGCAACCGAAGTCATACTCTGTATCACGTCTACCATTTTTGGCTGCTTGCTTAATAGCTGACTGCCTGTTAAAGATACCACGTTCACCTGACTTGCTATCGTACAGAGATAGCCACTCACGCATGAATGTACCCATCTCTGGCTTTACTTTGTATGCAACAGAGTTATTAGCCAAAGCACGTTGTCCCTCATGCTCCCACCACTGACCTGACTTGGCATGTGCCATTTGGTCATCATTTAGATTAGACAAACTAATTAATGCTGATCTGCGTACACCACCAACAACTACAACTTCACCAATCTTACACATAATGTCGTGACATTCAATGGGGTATAGCCTACGACCTGCTGCATTTCTAAACTTCTGTACAACAAACTCAAACAATTCAACCAATGGCTGTGGACCTGATGCCCTGCCACCAAATGTCTTTAGCCTAGCACCTGCAGGGCGTACCTCTGATACATCCCACTCAGGTATTTGTCCAGAGTACAACATAGCAATAAGTTCTTTCAGTGACTTTGCCCATCCGGGTCTGCTGTCTCCTACTTTTATAACTGTGTCTGTACGATGAAAGTCCTCTGCCACTAAAGGTAGCTTATCTATACAGTTACGCTCTACACTAAATCCCACACCTGTGCCACACATGAGTATGTACATAGTCTCATCAAAGGCACGTGGACTGTCTACAGGAACATAAGAACAGTTGTACCCACCTACGTGGCATCTATCCAGTGCGGGGCCACTGGTCATCAATGCTCTCATGCTAGGCATAACTGCTATATTTAATACTGCCTCTTCTAATTCATCTCTTAGTGAATCAGGTAGCTTATAGTTGCAGTTATCACGTAAATGCCCAGCCATATAATCAAAGTATCTTGTGACAGTTTCACTCCATGTCTCCCTTCTTTGTTCATCATCCTTCCAACGGGCATACCGTGAAAGGGCTATAAAATTTTGATAGTCTGTAGGTAATTGATTGCTTATCATCTCTTTACTCCGTAATTGTTTTAATGTGTCTAATATCAGCACCTTCTATATCGTAGAAGTATTCTTGTATGCTATCTTCTAATTCATCTCCAACTCGCCCATCGGCTGGTATGGGATATTCTTCTTCATCAATGTCAATTGTAATGAACATTTTAACTCTCATCATCTGCCACCACATCTTCCAGTAGCGTATTTAGATACCATTGAGCCTTTTGTAAATCTTCAATAGGCTTACCTTTGTAGTCAAAACGCCACATATACTTCATTATGTTACCTTGTAGGTAATATTTAAAGTTTGGACCTAACGCAGCTTGTATTGCTTCAATGCACTCTATACCAGACTGATTATAATGTTTTGGATTATTTACCATATCAATCACATTACCACTATATGCTTCCTTACCTGCTTGCTCTAATGCATCTGACTGTGCTGCTGCCTGTTTCATATACTCCTCATGTCTAGTCACGCTGAACCCCCTGTCTTAGTGTTAAAGTTTAAGTGAACTACATTACCATCATAGGTCTTTTCTATTTCAAAGTCAATATCATCTTCATTTATTTCTTCTTCACTAGACGTTACAAAAGCATGTAATGCATCTCTGAACTCTTCTATCCCTTCCATTACAGGAACAGATGCACATACCATTTTACAGAAGTGCATTAGCTGAGAATAGTCTTCATCATCACAGGGATTGTTTGGTTGAGATATTATACATATGTCAACTTGACCCAACCAAACATTATCCTCATCAAGCATAGGGCGAACTCTTATTAAAAAGTCCTCATCATTCACTTGCTTTAATAGTTTATTTTCTGTCACCGTTATCTCCTTTTTATCTTTGTCCCACCGAATCTAATAAATTTAGGGTGTTTGTTTTTACCTTTTTCTTTTAGCCAATCTTCTGGTATGATTCTATCATAATATCTAAAACCATACTTTATACACCATTCACCATAGGTAGACTTTGCACCCTTTCTTAATTTGCGTCTACTATTTTCAAACACAAACCTAATATCTAACTTGGGATGTTGTTTTTGAATAGCACGATGTTTGCGTCTATCTGCAGCAGTGAACTGCCCTTTTGTTTCTATTATGATACCATTGGGCAGCACAAAGTCTGGTGTGTATGTTCGGTATGCTAAGTCTTCCCACTCAATCTTTATAGCTTCATATAAAAACTTTATCTTCAGTTCTTTTAGATAAGTAGAAACTTTTAGTTCAAGACCACTACGATAACCATACTTTCGTGCTGCCCTAAATTGTTTGTATAAGGACACTACGCTATATCACGCCATAGTAAGCTAGGACTATTAATCCTATAGCGATAGCCAGCACCACCCAATGCCTTGAGTTCTTCTTGCACTGCTTTATCTGCCTCATTACGGGCTGCAATAGCATCACGAAGCCCAGCAGTTTTTCGCTCACGATATTCCTTACGCAAGTCTGTAAGACGCTGCTCACATTCCTTAATTTCGTCAAGTAGTGTTTCCATGTCCAATCCTTCATTCATTCATAACTCCTTCCTGTAATTCTACATATCCCACAATAGGTGGGTTCTTTGCCTGTGATTTTACAGCAGGTCTTTCCACAAGAGTAGGAAAACAGCTAAAGCGATAAGAGCAAAACTTGCACCCATCGTTGAGTATCTTATTACCCGTCTCCTTTCCTCTAAACTTTTCTGGTACTGGTTGAAAGGCTCTTTCAAATTTATTCTCCTTTACTTTTTTAACTAGGTTTTTTATTTTATCTACTTCTACATCTACGTTGATGTTTTTTGCTGATACATATTTAAAGTTACCATTTGATTTATTTACTACCCACCAGCCACCAACTTTTTTATTAGCTGCTTTTGAGTAGCCAGCCAGTTGTGCTACGTACCCAAAACTATCTTTGCTGGCAAGAGCATCAAAGGACTCAAATTTATTTCTGTATGACCAGTCTGAAGCTGATTTAATATCATCAACTGCACCATCAAGGATAATGTCATAAGTACCAGAGACATTACTATTGCCACAGTCAAGAGAAACTTTTTCACTGTCTTCATATTTTACCCCCGCTTCTGTTAATAATCCTTTAAACACAGCCTCTACTATGTCACCTATTAACATATTAATAGTAAAGGTAGACGGTTTTGGCAATGCTGCATCTGGTTTATTTTTTTCAAACCATAACTGACAAGATGGCCTACCTACATTAGACATTCGTAAAGTAAAATCTTTTTTTCTATCAGAAGAAAACTGTCTTTTTACTGCATCCTTTACATCATCTGCAACTCTTTTTGCAGTCTTCTCAGAGAAGGAAGCCTCACCAGAGGCAACCTTTTCCAAGAACTGATGCACAGCTATTTCAGCTACATGCTGCATTATGCTACATCCGCTTTTTCAATGTCAATAAAAGCCTCTACAGTTTCAATCTCTTCATCTAACATCTTAGACCTAGTATGCTTTTCCCACTCAGAACAAATGTAGTCATTGTAGTTTTGCAACCATGCCATAAAATCAGCAAACAAATCCTGATCTGTTTCTTTTATCTTTATATCATTCTTCACATCTAAAACGCATGAAGGTACATAGTAAACAGCACCTGTAGGTATCTTCTTCTCTTCCGTAGATAAACTAATGGTGTGCTGAACAGGAAGCCGTTGCATCTTTCCTAGTTTAGTAAACGGCTCACCCATCGTTTTAAATGCATCACGATTATCTATCTCCCATATAAAAGGTACATCTACACACTCTGCAGCTTCACCAGACTCATGCACTGCACCATCCATAGTAATAGTTCCAAAGATAACTCTAACTCTCTTGATCTGCTTAATTAAATCTTTCTTAGCTTGTGGTAGAGAATCAAAGTCCTGTATGTAACCAGCAGGTTTTCCACAGTTAAACGTACCCATATTATCTTTCATATCTGTGACCATATCAGATGCCATAATAGTTTTCTGATAGGTTCCAAGAGGCTCTCCGGGCTTTGCCCCAGCATTAGAGTGAAACCTTTTATACATAAACCTCTGTGCAAAAGGACGTATCACTGCATTTTTAGAGTAGACAAAACCATTTGATGGAATATCTAAACGATAGCTTCCACCATCAACAACCTCTACCTTCATGGATGCACCATCAACAATCTTCTCACCCATAATACTTGAGTGCTGTATCTTTAATCGTGCAAGCATATTAGTTTTATGATCTGGGTTAGAATCAATATTCATACCCATCATTTCTGCCATTGCAGAAAAATTATTAGTATCTATTTGTGCTATATTTGCGTTCATAATCGCTCCTTTCATTTTTAGAAACCATAGTTATATCACGACACATCTTTAGTGTCAAGCCAATTCGGACCTATTTTTGCCTCTAAAAGTAAAGGCACATTAAAAACTATTCCCCACCTTGTCGTTATCAATTCAGGTAGTGCATCATTAGTTTTATTTATAACATTGACAACATTAGATTCTTCTTCTGGGTGTACATCTATTACTATACTATCATGCACTGTGTTGACAACACAAGATTTTAAATTCTTTAATAGTGAGTCAATATGTAACAATGCGATAGGCACTATATCAGCAGTAGCAAAAGATTGAACAGGATAATTTTTTATCTGTGTAAAATTAGAAACCTTACCACTTGCATAGCGTTCCATGTTGGGAAAAGAAAATTCTCTACCTGAAGGTGTCTTTATTAGCTCCGTTGTCATAGCTTCTTTAGCCAGTTTGGTATGCCAATCTTTGACTCCTTTGTATTTTTTTGTAAAGTGTTCATAATATGCTGCTTCCGCTGGCGTTCTCCCAAAGCCCGTTGCGCCATAAAGTGGTGCAAACGTGTGAGCCTTTGCAGTCTGGCGATCCGTAGGTTGACCAGCATCGGTAATAACTTTAGCGGTGTAACTGTGTACATCAAATCCAGTAGATACTTCTTCAATCGCAACTCCATCTTGTGATAGGTAGGCAGCAGTACGAAACTCAAGCTGCGCAAAGTCAGCTTCCATAATCTTGCCGCCATCAAATCGTGACACAAATACTTTCTTCACAGGAAACGTGCCGCCACGTGGCATGTTCTGCATGTTAGGGTCTGCTCCACTAAACCTACCAGTAGCAGTTCTATGCTGTAGCAATCTTACGTGTAGCTTGCCATCTTTCTTTGTATGTGTTTTTATACCGTCAACAAAGGATGATAAATATGTATCTAAAGCAGATAGACGCTGCAAATCATTTAAGAATTGTTCAGCCTCATAAAAGCCACTTTTCTTTGCAGAGTTAGCTAATATATCTAGCATCTTTTTATTTGTGCTAAATCCATGTGCGCTTACCCATTTAGCACTAGGTGCTTTAAACTTTAGTCCTGCAATATATTGTGTAGGCGTGAACCTGTAGCCAAGACCAGCACACTCTTTACAGGTAGGTAACTTAGCATATGGTGTACCATCCTTCTTCAACTTCTTTTGTTTACCTGTACCGTAACATGCAAAGCATTGTCCTGCTTTAGTCTTATATATTATTTCAGAATTGTTGTGTACAGTCTCTTGGAAATCTTCTTTACTCATATAAGGTGTAAACATATTAGCCCACATAGCTTTGTTATCTGGCTTTCTACTATAGATTACCCAAGACATTTGCTCTGGACTATTTAAGTTTATAGGCGTATCCCCCATTAGCTTTGACACCTGTTCTTTTAAACGCTTTTCTATCTGCTCTTTCTCTGTTTCAAATTCTTTCTGCACTGAATCTAACGTAGATAAGTCTACACTAAAACCTCGTTGATAAATACGAGACAAACAAACAGCAACCTGATTTGTAAGATCAACAGTTTTCATTAAACCTGCATCATCTGGTGTATTGAGGCGATGCATTAGTTTATCTGATAGCTGTTGTGTTGCATGTAAATCTGCAGATAGGTACTCCGCTAATTCATCAAGCGGAATATCTCGCACACTATAACCTTTCTTTAAGTATTCTTTCAAAGTATCTTGCTTCTTAGTATCCAACTCGTATCGTTCTGCACAAGCCTCAAGTGACAATGGTTTCTTAATACCACGTTGTAGCACATACTCCCCAAGCATGGTATCAAACACTGGCCCATCATACTTGAAGCCCGACTCCCACAGCCACAACAAATCATGTGCTGCGTTATGACATATAAGCACAGTGGCTTCATCAAGAAACCATTGCACACGATCACTATAGTCACGCTTACTTAAATGCTCTTCATGGTCAAATGGGAAGTGCTGTTCTACACCTTGGTCAGTCAATACGCCAACCATTACTAAAGAGTTACCCGGCTCAAAGGGATCAAAGTGTAATTTACCATCTCTTTCGGTAACGGTATTTTCTACATCCAATGTTAACTTCATGCTTCATATCTCCCTGTCTGATAATTGAACTCACATACTACACGACCATGCCACCCTGTCAACTTATTTTTTGCAAGCACTAGATGTCTAAAGCCATCGTCCTCTGCTACCTCTGAATCATTGTTGTTGTTACTTGTCTGTGGGCTTTTTGCAATAAGAACCATAAGGTCTGCCTCTGCCGCTTTACCTGTACGAGACCCTTCCATCATTGACTGATTAAGATTTACCCTTCCCTCTGCCTCTGCATTTAACTGTGACATATAAAACATAGCACAACTATATTCTTTAGCTATCTGTCTTGCATAGATAGCATTTGCTTTTAGTGCCTCATCTGGACGAGAAAAACCATTGTAACGTGCAAACTTATCTCCCATATCCAGCACAACAATATCCGGGTCATAACTCTTACAAACCGACTCTACCCACGCCATGTCTTTACCTGTAGAGTCACACATAAATATGTTTTCTCTTACAGAGTCATAAAGACTGTGTGCTTTCTGTGGATTGTCCTTTACCTCTAACAAAGTCATGCCTGTTGCTGCCCCAAGGTATCTTGCACCCACACGATGCGCACTCTCCTCATTACAAAGTATAATACACTTTGCCCCCTGCCTAGCAAAACCACTAGGGCCAGCTACCATACTAGCATGAAAAGATGTCTTACCTGTGTTTGGTCTTGCACCTACCTCAATAAGATGTCCACCATTTACTCCCTCTACTTTCTTTGCCAGAGTTGGTATATTAAAAGTCCATTGTGATTCTAAATCATTTCTACTAATCAATGACTCTATAGAAAGATCATCCCAATCCACACGAAGATTTGGGATAAAATCATCAGTATAATTATCCAAAATATCTCTGAGGGGTTGTAGAGAGGAAATAGAACCGTTAACATAGTCAAAACCAAGATTAGCGATGTCCTCACCAACAACCTGTTGAAATAACTTAGACAAAACATCCCCTGCAATATCTTTACCAAGTGGTTGCTCCCTCTTTATCTTCTGAAACAAATCTGAGTACACAGATTTCTGCGCTGTTGTAAGCGTAGTATGTGTAGCTACAAATATTGCTTCTATCTCATCAGGGGTAACTGTTCTGCTATATTTGTCCATTGCAGAGTCTATAGTTTGTTTTATCTTCCTTACATCTGCACTGAACAATCTATCTGGACAACGTGACCCCCTGTGGTCATCGTAAAAAGATTTGTCCATTAAACTTCTAATTAGTGATAATTCCATTTAATTTCTCCATATCTGTCGGGTTACGATATTTAAGATCATCTGTCAGTCTAAGAACACGAACATCGTTTACATATCCTCTCAACTCATTTGCTATCTTTAAATTCTTTCTAAGTGCATCGGGGTCTAATGCTATAACTGCTGTTGAGAACTGCGAGAGATACCCTTTATGCCCCTCTTGTAGAGATGTACCAAGTAGGGCAACCCCGACAAAGGATTTGTAGCCACCAATCACGGCTGCACTCACACAGTCCTCAACAACCACTGCGACTTTACCACAACCATTCACGTATGGCAAGTCACTTTTTCCATATCTTTTCCATTTAGGTTTACGATTACCTAATGCACGTCCCGTTGCATCTACTAAAATGTTATTGTGTACAATAGGAAACACTACACGTGTTTCTTTTACATCATATAATAAATTTAGTTTGTTTATATCTAGTCCCCACGTAGCACACCATCTATCCATGTATATATTCTCACGATGGGGAACAACATACGTAGGTAACTCAAATGTTTCGTTTACATTATTACTCATATGTCTATTTTTTATTTCATCTGCAGTCAATCGTACACGTTTATGACCAGATACATTACAAGATAGCCTATAACAATTCCATAATAGCTTACCCATATTATTTGTTATGGTAAAAGTTTTCTGACCACAGTTAGGACAAGACATTCTACGTGTCTCTCCATCACTTATATGTAAATCATCTATATGTTTATATATATTAAATATAATACTCTCCTTTGGCACGTTTATGTGCTTTTAACATGGTTACTACGTGCTGTCAAGGCATTTTCTGCACTTGTATACGTATTTTTCATGTATGGTTTAACACTACTTGGGTTTGCATGACCCGTTACTGACATAATTTGACCCATAGATACCCCTGCTTCTACCATTTCAGTAGTTCCTGTACGCCTCAAATCTGCGATTCTAAGGGTGTTAGGTAATCCAGCAAGGGTGATGGCCTCTCTTGCGTGTCGAGACAGTCTGTTAAGCTGGTAGGGCGAATAAACACCATTTCTAGGTTTGAAGTACGGCGCAACGTAGTCTTGGAATCCAAAATCTTCTTTCTGCTGTACCAACATATCAAATAATTCGTCTTCTATAGGTAAATGAACTGTTGCACCACGCTTAGATTGCTCCAAATTTAACACTTTTTTGTCAAAATCTATTGAAGAAAACTCCAACATACGCATATCACCCACCCTCTGACACCATTCGTATGCCATTTGTGAAATCAACCCAAGATTTCTGTATTGAAAATCAGAATAACAAAAGTCAAGATACTTTTTTATCTGATCCCGTGACCAAACAACATTCCGGGGCTTGACCTGTTTACGTTTGAATGTTGCAAATGGATTTGTTTCTGCATATCCCATCTCCATACCAAAGGAATACATTTTTCTTGAAACAGCACAAATGTGATTAGCCATGACAACCCCCCGTTGTAGCCATGTCTCATATGCTTTTCTGGCTTTTGCACCTGTCATATATTTCATATTCATCTGCGCCAAACATTTTCCCTCTACTTTTGTGCCAAGTAAAACTCGTATATAATATTCATAATCCAGTTTAGTTTTATGTGCTAAACTACTGTAATCATTAGATATAAAATACTCCTGAGATAAATCCGTTAGTGTCATTTTTGCCATAACCAAATCCTTTCTTACTGTTCGCCGCCCCCCTATGATGGTAGGACGAAAAATTTTTTTGGAAGAGGACATGAAGCCCTCTCCCTATTTGTTTTATTTAAGCAGCTATCAATTCTTTGAATGGCTTGCTATCAATCCACTGTGAAACCTCATGTTCTCTGTTAAACATACTAACAGCGGATGTATCTTTGCCTGTATTGCGTAACTGAAAACCATTGTTGTCATTTGCGTGACTGGAATAGTTTGTAAATGCTGAGTATAAAGCCCATACGTTTTGGCCTCTGACGCTGGCCTCTTGATTATATAGACTAAGCATTTTTTCCGCTTTACGATCTGATTTAAACAGAGATTCAAGCATTGCTTTGACATCCATTACATACAGAGGTTTGTTTGCCCAACCCTGCAATCTCTCTGATTGTGCGTAAAAGGATTGTGACGATTGGCGTAAATCCATAATAAATTTACCCATAGTAAAGCCGCTAGTGTTTTTACGCCTTACTTTATCGTGTTCACCTCTGACCATTCCATTTGTACAAAAGAAATCAATAGCACCAAAAAACACTTGATTAGAACAACTGCCATCAATGCCATGTAAGGCTATGATACGTTGAGCAATGGTAGTGCTATGTTTATCTGTCTCAATGCGAGATGTAACATTTGGTAATGTCATATCGAGCATAGCCCATGCATTGTTACGAGCAGTTCTCCATTTCATATTCATGTTCTCACATTCTGATGCACCTAAGTTTTCTGTAACTGTATCATGTACACCTTTAAAAAAATTTGTATGGTTTGCACATTTGAATGTGTCACCTACTACACCAAGGTATTCATCAGTCTTAGCATTGATGACATATTTTTTGTCATCTACTTTAGTAGGCTCAAAACGAACATCAAAATCCAAATGTTCTGGGATCATGTTCTGCATTGGGATTGTATCTAACGGCATAATAAAATTCTCCTTTCTATTTAACAACTGATATTATCTTATATGGTAACTCACATTAAAATGTCAACTACCAAGAACCCAAAAAAGATAACTAAACCTAAAATAATATCCATTTTATTGGTCTCTTATCGGGGTCTTAAACATATTTTCCATAGACCATAATGCTTCTTTTAGTAAATTTGGTATATCAGCATCACATATCTTATAGGTTTCATAATAGTCCATGTCAAAAGCCTCTAATGCTAATAGGGCTTTTGTTATTGCTTTTCTTTGTTCATCTTCTAATGATTCCCAACCTGTTTGCAACTTCTTTCGTTGCTGCTCACGTTTATTGGCAAAGTATGCTTGCCTTTCTTCGTCCGTCATATTCTCTATTTTTTTAGTCATAACATATGCTCCTTTCTGTAAGTTTTTAATGTCCAATTATTCTTTCTATAATTCCAATTATAGCATGGTAGGATATCCAAACAAAAGAACCAAGTACACACGTGAACAATAACATTTCAATGCCATCATGCGTCAGGTAATAATGTTTTACTTTGTGCCAATATTTACTCATGCTCACCCCCATTACCTCTGCCTAAACCACCAAAATACTGTGGCCTACGTTTGGCTGTTTCAAATACACCTGCCGTGATGAACACACCTGCTATCAGCAAGGCGTGTGCTATGGCACTGATACCAAACACAACAATGCTACCCATCCACATACTGAAGATGATGCACCACATCCACGCTAGTATCTGCATAATCAGGTGACGTGTATTTGTGTCAGGTATGTTGGACAGTGGGTTGTGTTTACTGTCCATAATTAGTTTGTATGCTTTAATCATTTATTGTCTCCTTTCACAATATCTCGTACATCAATACAAAAGCATTGCTGGTCTGGATAATCAAAACCACGTTCTGTTGATGCCACATGGCACTCAGACAGGTACTCATGGCTAGACCATATCTCTAGGTGTATGTCTACTGGTGTCAGCGTACCCATGCAAGCTAACACCATGCCAGCTATTTCATTCATTATCAATTTTCCTTCCATGCTTCGATCATTAAATATATAACCACTATTGTTGATATAAGTAAGTAACCTATCAAAAACAAGTCTTCTGCATAAATTTCTGGTATTTTATTTTTTATGCAGAGGATGGTTTTACAACTAAGCAACTTTTCTTTTCTCCATTTCATCTGGATATAGGCTAATGAAGTGAGATAAAACAGGTGTTATCTTTTCAGGATTTTGTCCCTGTTCTTTTATAATTGTCTCGACCATATCAGCATAATCCAATGCCATATTAAGATTACTATCAATTTTTTCACGATTCATATCTTCTAATGGTCTGCACAATTCTCTATCATATCTTTCTTTATATCTAATATGGGTTGCCATATATTCCAAAAGTTTTGCTAAGTTTTTTTGTGATATATTCATTTTATTTTTCTCCATCTATTTGTGTTACATAATATATAGGTATTAAATTTAATTATTCAAGTGAGCAGTTTTGCTTCATACTCAGGAAGGTTCCCTTTCAAGTTAGTCGTAACAACATTGTTACTAATCTATTTCTAGTGAAGGCTAGACTATACCCACCTACATTTAATTTTTATGTCGCTGTAGGTTTAACGGTGTTTATACTCACCCGACAAACTTTTTAGTCTTTATCAATTCTCTGGTTTCAGTGATCCACATTAGCCGACTATTCTCTTTTATCCTACGGCTATTCCTTCGTTCCTTTTCCCAACTGCGACTGCGTTTCTTGTCTCGTGACTGATTTTTCATTTTGACGTTCATAGCTACCTTTACCTTTCTTTGGTTTCATTATCTGTTGTCTGCGCCTGTTGTATGCCATTGCTCTAGCAACTCTGTTTACTCTGAACCTATCCGACATATCAACCCCCTTTTATTCACATTCGCTTTCAAATCTTTTCTTTGCTAATGCTATTGCTGCATTATGTATTTCTATTCTAAATGATGACCATTTACTTTCGTATTGTGGTCTTAATTCTTCGTATGCTTCATCATATAGACGTTCCATAATTTCTTGATTGTGTAGGTTACTCATTTTTTTATTCCTTATTTAATTGTGTTTCTATGTATATGGGGATGGTTCCCCCATTTGTCAACCCCCCCCCATGATGGTAGTGGGATTTTTTGGAAAAATACACATTACTGTGTATTCTCCCTTTTATCGAAATTGTACCAGTACCAATTTAATGCGGCATTTTTTATTCTATTGTTAAACTTGATTGCATAACCCGTACCGGCTTTTAAATCATCTTTTGAGATTAGATGTTTGTGATAGTGTTTTACTTGATCCCATTCATTCAATAGTCGTTTTGCTATGTTGTCGTAATCGTGATCAGATAAAACTTGTTTATCTTCTACATAGTACAAATAACTGCTCATTAGATAATACGGTACTAGCATATTTTTTTGTATGTTTTGAACATTCATCTTTTATTCTCCTAATATAAAATCTTGATGCAATTTTGAAACATGAAACCCGTTGTTGTATTTGTTTGGATTAATATCCGCTAAGTAATTGCACCATGTATTCCATAAGTATTCACAACCACCAAGTTTTTCACAAGTGTCTATATATAATTGCGCTTTTTTACGTTTAAGCGATATTGTGGCATTACTACCAAATTTGAACGTGCTAGGCGATAAACCAAATCGTTCCATGTTGTGACTATCTAAACAGCCAATTTTTCCTAACGCTAATTGAATAACGAAACCGGCTTTTGGTAAACCTAAACCCGGGCATTCGGCAATGTATAAAAGCAAATCACACAATGACATTTTGCCAATAGAATAATCGTTAAACGCAATAGCTATATCTTCTTTATTCCTATGGATATATTTAAATGCTTTTGCTTTAACTCTGTTTCTCATAAACCGACTATCTAAACCTAGCTTGTTTACATCTTTATTCATATTACCGACTAAATACCAACCAGTTCTAATTGAATTAATGGTTGTTATCATAACTTGCGCAATCATATCTGGATTATTTACACAAGCATTCTGGATTGCCTTTTGATGTATATTAAACATTTTTTTACCTCACATTGTTTTTTGATATATGGGGATTGCTAGCCAATAAATCAACACTGGCTAGCGTTTGTTTTTTACTTTGCAAGCTTAGCAAATCGACCGTTTTCACGTTTACCTTTGTTAGCAATTAGCCAAGTGATATAACCTTGATTATTGTGAACTTGTCCTGTTTTTGTGTTAATTGCTCTTAACTTGTCTGTATTGACTCCATTGCCATTTAACATTGCTTTAACATTACCTGTGTAAACTTTTTTTATAATCATGATTTTGTTCCTTTTCTATGGTTTAGTTTTGTTTGTGGTTTAAATATGGGTATTAAATTTGCGTATTCAATACCCACATATGATTTTTTTTTATGCAGGATGAAATTCAAATTCAACATCCACTTTTAATTTTGCTATCGCATCCATGCGACAATTCGCCTCTAATTCTGACATTGTGGAATTAGACCAAATTCCATCAAGTAATTCCTCTAACCCGTAAATGTCCAAATCCATTGCGGCATATTCCGCATAGTATTGAGCCACCAATTCATTTTGTTTTGCTGTTCTATCAATAGTTGCTGGTAACATTGTTTTGCCTTTCGGTTAAATTAAACATGATTTAAATATGGGTATTAAATTTGCGTATTCAAGAGATAGGACAAAAAAAATTAAATCATGATGGTATTACGACGGTAGGGTATGCTTCGCCTGTCAAGAAACTGACGGGTGTCATATTTTTGAATAGAACAAAAAAAAAATTAAATTATTTATAATGTATTTATGCCACACCTACTGTGATATATATGTCACACATGATGGTATCATGATGGTATGTCAAAAATTTGACAGGGGGTATGCTTCGCCTGTCAAGAAACTGACGGGTGTCATATTTCTGACAGTCGGACGTGTCATTATTTTGACAACTGACAGCTAAACAGTTGCAAATTGTAATAAAAACAATAACTTAGCAGCAAATATTATACAAAAAGTTTGCGTCAATCTTTTGACAGTCGTTTTTTTGCTATTTTCTGACGCAATCGAGACATTTTATTTGTGGCATACCCCCCATGCCAGTGCCACCCGTACCCGTACCGTACGTATATACACAGAAATACACAGATCAGGATTTTCAAGCGTTAACCACAAGTACAACTGTCCCACATAATATGCACAAGTAATGTGCAACATGCCTAAAATATAGGCAATAGTAGAAACGGCTACACATTAAGTAAAAAAATAACTTGACACATATCTGTGAAGTATGGTATAACTATAACATATATATGAAACACTTAAATGACAGACACATAAAGATGTTAAAGACACTTAGATGTACACATATATGTAGAATACCTATAGATAAAAAACACATAAGTGTTCACTTATATGCTCTTAGTTATTTGTGCTAAAGAAAGTTCTTGACATTGGCAAAAAAATCTGTAAAACTATACACAGATAATGTACTTGACGCATTCTATGATGCTATTCGTACTAATTCATTAGACCGTTTGCACATCCCGCACAGCGATGTGTTCTATGTTCGTGCTGCGGTAGAAGCCCGTTATGGGCGTAAGTTTACCTTGAAACACGTAGAGGACTCAATGAGGGCCGAAGGGTGGACAGAGAAAGATGAGCAATGATACCTGTAACTTTTTATGTGTTTTTGTCAGTTATAATACTACCAGATGGTGAAGTTAAAAGCTATACTGAGCATGTAGTTAAGTGTCCAACAGAGGAACTTGTCTTACAAATGCACGTACCTAGAATGGAAAGCGGTGAAATAAAGGATTGGTCTGCTTCTTGTGGTCCAATTGTACTAATGTTTAATGCACCAACAGAGGAAGTAGAAAAACTGAGAACCTAATGGCTTCACCCCGCGCACCTAGTAAAATGCCAGCACGTAATAAAAAGAACTTCCGTCCTACAAAGGCGGGAGCAGGTATGACTGCTGCAGGAGTAAAGGCATATAGAAGAGCAAATCCCGGTAGTAAGTTAAAGACTGCCGTTACGGGTAAGGTGAAACCCGGTAGTGCTGCCGCTAAAAGGCGTAAGTCATTTTGTGCTAGGTCTGCTGGACAGATGAAAATGTTTCCAAAGGCTGCAAGAAATCCTAATAGTCGATTAAGACAAGCACGTAGACGTTGGAAATGTTAAGGAGTTAATTATGGCTAAATCAGGAAGAAATAAACCTCGTACCACTGGAACTAAAAGAACAGACCAGAGAACAAACGAGATATTAAAAGCGTTAGGTATAACTGCGCTTACTGCTTTACCAGCAGGTGCAGCTATTCGTGCTGGGGTATTAATTTATAAAGGACTAAAAGGCGCACGTGCTGTATCGGCTGCTAGAAAAGCTATCCAAGCTAAGAAAGCGGGTAAACCAGCACTGTCTGCTCCTAAATCACAGGCAGCATTACCTTCACCAAAAACAGGGGTATCTACTACAGGAACTGGTAGTCGTGCAGTAAAAAGTCCGGGTACAGGAGTCCAACAAATTAGACAGGCTAATGGCAAACGTAAAACCATGAAGACTGTTCAGGGTACAAATACAACACGTAAACCTGCACAATTATCTGGTCCCACACGTATACAATCACAAGGATCAAAAACAAAAGCTGGGACTGCAGCATTTCAACTGCTTGAGGATGATATAAAAAAACTTGTGAAAGACCGTGGTATTCAAAAATCTTTTGCAACACCAGATACTAAAAAAACAATGCCTCCGAAAAAGAAGTCACCTTCTCTTCCAGCAAAAAAACCTAAACGTATAGACTTAGGTAAAGTTACAGCCCGTAAAGTAACGCCACAGAAAGACACTAGGAAAAAAGAAACTAAAAAAACTGAACCTACTAAGGTTATTACTGCAGGGGGTAATACAGGATTTGGTGCAAAGGGCAATCAATTTGCTGGTGGTGCAGAAGAGCGTAGAATACTTATGAAGTATTATGGTGGCACAGGAAGTAAAGCAGCTAGAGCAGCCAAAGAAGGTAAGCAGGGTAAGCTGAAAGAACTTGGTATGGAGTCCTTGAGAAGAGAGTTAAGGGCCGCTAAAGTAAAAAGATTGAAAGGGAAGTAGACATGGCAGAAGTAGATACAGAATATATGGGTATGTCTACAGAGCGTAGAAGAGCCATAGAAAGTGGTGACATGAAAGCTGCTAGACGTATTAGTGCAGCGATGAAAGCATACGCAACTAAAAATAATCTTACTAAAGAAACTATACGTGCAAGCAATAGTGCCGCTTTACAAGCTGTGGCAGAAGGAAACAATAAAGGCGGCTTAAAGACTAAGAAAGTGCCTGTCATTGCTATATCTGTAGGCACAATGAAAAAAGCACAGATGTCAAAAGGTGGTATGGCTAATGGTAAGCTACATATGTACATAGGCGGTGGTGCTGTTAAGGATAATTTAAAGCCAATGCCTAAAGGATCAAAAGGTAAGGGCGTAAGAAGCCTATCCGACAGTGTGCAGATGAACATGGGCTTTGATCCAGAAAGCTAATGGTAAATCGTAACTATAAAAAAGAGGCTAAGTTTGATGCAAAGCCACTTGAAAAAAAGAAACGTGTAAATCGTAACCTTGCACGTAGACGTGCCATGAGAGCAGGTAAAGTTAAGAAGGGTGACGGTAAAGATGTTCATCATGTAGGTGGTAATGCTTTAAAGAAGAACGGTAAAGTTAGAGTTGTATCTGCATCTACTAATAGGTCATTCAAGAGAAATAAAAACGCAGGTAAAGTAAATGCGAGGGCGTGATGGCTCCTAGAATACCACGAAAAAAAGGACAACCTGCTGGCTCTAAGAAGCACAGCGATCTGTACACAGATGAAAACCCCAAGGGTACTATTAAGGGTTTAAAGTTTGCTACAGTCAAAGATGCACAAGCATCTGTGCGTAAGATAAAAGCATCTGGACGGTCACATGCTCACAAGACACAAGCTGCTATCGCTATGGAACAACGAGCCAAGGCAGCGGGAAAAGTTGCTGCAGCAGGTGTATACCGTAGGTTCATTGAATCACAGAAGAAGAAAACCCGTGCATCCCGTAGAAGCTGACATAAGAAAGTGGTCACATGAATTTCTTGAAGTACCTAATGAGAAACTTAATGGATTACCACCGTGTCCCTACGCCAAACAAGCGTGGCTAGACGATAAAGTTACTTTCAGTGTAAACACTGGTATAGAGGGATTAGTAGAAGAAGTTAAAAAGTTTGAGCAGCACGACTATGATATAGTTGTGTGGGCAAATCAATACTTACCTGATATGGAATACCTAGATGGGTATTGTGATGGCATTAATGAAGCCATGTCCATAGCTGGTAAAGATATGCACCTCATGGTATTTCATCCAGACTATGACGCTAAAGAAGCAGGTCTGGACTTTTTAATTGATGAGGACGCAACAGATGATGGTCTTGTGTACTGCATGGTGTTTGTGCAAAGGCTATCTACGCTAGACGATGCAGCATTGAGTCTGGAGAAGTCTGGCTATTATAAACATTTCCCTGTGGATGTGTTTCATTCGTTAGTAATAGACAGAAGGAGTTTAAGAAATGCCGGGACATAAAACTAAGATGGCAAAGAAAATGCGTGGCGGCGGTGCAGTAGCAAAGAAGCGTATGGCTGGCGGCGGCATGATGAAAATGGCTAAGAAGAAGATGCGTGGTGGCGGTATGGCTAAAAAGAAAATGATGATGCGTGGTGGAATGGCAAAGAAGAAATAAATGCCAAAACTTATAGATGGTTCTAAATTTACAACGATTGGGGTTACTCCGGGTACTGGTGCAACAACATTGTACACAGTCCCGGCTAACCACGCTGCTGTAGTACGCCATCTAAGCATCAGCAATAATAATGCTGCAGCTAAAAAGATAACAGCACAGTTCTACGATTCTAGTGCCGCTGTATATTATTTCTTAGCACAGGACTTGTCTGTGGCTGCAAATGGATTTGTGAACATAGTTGATGGCAACTCTATCAGCTTAAATGCAAATGATAAGATAATACTGACAGCAGAAACTGCAGGTACAATATCTGCACTAATATCTGTTGAAGAGTATTATGACCCTAATAGATAGGATATAGTATGGCTCCAAGAAAAAAAGCACCAGCTAAAAAAAGAGTTCGCTTGTCAAAAGGTGGTTCTACCGTTAATCAAGCGGGTAACTATACTAAACCTGCTATGCGTAAAAGAATATTCAATAGAATAAAAGCAGGTGGTAAGGGTGGAAGACCCGGACAGTGGAGTGCAAGAAAAGCGCAAATGGTTGCGTCAGCTTACAAGAAAGCTGGTGGTGGGTATACAAGTTAATGCCACCTCGTAACCACAGGGACTGGACAAAGACACCCAAGGTAGAATATATAAACTCTCTTGTATACTCTGATCATTATTTGTATGAGCAGGAACTAGAGAATATCTTTTCTAAGGTATGGGTTCCTATGTGTCATTCTAGTGAGATGCCCAACTTGGGTGACTTTAGAAAGACGCAGATAGCATTAAAGAATGTTGTAGCCATACGCTTTGAGGGTAATAAGGTCAGAACCTTTCTTACTGATAGCGTAAAGTCACCTGCAGGGAATGACCTTGCGCTAACCTACCATTCAGGTAAATGGACAGAACTACCGTGCGAGGTAAAGCATGGTGGTATGATTTGGACTACACTGGATATAGACAATCCGAAAACAGTGGATGAGTGGACAGCAGGTGCATTTGATTGCATAGCAGATGCAATAGATGCAGAAGAAATGGAAGTGTTCCACTATCACAAAGCCGTAATAGATACAAACTACAAACTGTGGCATGACACAAACAGTGAGTTCTACCACGACTTTATGCATTACTTTAATCGTGTGTCAGGATTCAACGATGAATATTTTGCTAGAAAAAATATACCGTTTGATAACGGACACGTCAACGTCAGTAGCTTCACAGTTAACTACGAGGAATACGATGGCTTTGAGGATAGAGGAGACCTTAGCTTCCCTAATCTCCCACCCAATCAATGGTACATGGTTGACCTTTTCCCCGGATTTAATTTTAATCTACGGGGTAGTGCTTATAGAAGCGATAGCGTTACACCTCTTGGGCCAAACAAAGTTCTTATTGAGTTTAGAGGATATGGTCTCAAGAAAGATACGCCAGAGGAAAGACAGACACGTATCAAGCATCACAACTCTATATGGGGGCCATTCGGTAGGAACTTACACGAAGACCTTATCGGTGTAGCTGGTCAGGGTACAACAATGCGTGAAGGTACAGAGCCACGTAATATTCTACACGGCAGACATGAGAATGGAACAATACACGATGAAGTAGGAATGAGACACTACTATGCAGAGTGGAGCAAATGGATGGGCGTTGAAGCGAGTAATCCAAGGATGGCTGCGTAAGGTGGCAGATGAAAATAAAAAGCCCATATCTGTAGGCATTAACGAAAACAGTTTTGAATTAATACTGCGAATATTAGGCAATGAGTTTATTGCTATTCGCATAGGATCAACAAACTTTAGTGGCAAGCTAATAGCAGGTAGCATATTGTTACTATTTTTTACATTTATGTTGCTAGAGGTATTTGGTCTATCTAGGATACTAGGTCTAGAATGATAGCATTTGTTCTTGTAGTATATATGGGTTCGCAAATAATTAACCAGACTCAAATCTTTGAGGACATGGATAAATGTTTATACTTTGCGAATAAACTTTCCCGACAACCAGCTATATATACAAAGAAGAATGAACGAATAAAGATGACGGCAATATGCAAACCAATCAACAAAACATGAGGCATAGAGATGATTGCAGAAACCCTCGCAGGTATTTCGCTTGTAAAAGCGGCAGTGGATGGTATTAAGTCAACGATTAACACAGCCAACGATATAGGAGAAATCGCTGGTTATATAGATAAACTTTTTGAGGGAGAAAAACAAGTACAACAAGACCGGGCTAAAAAGTCTGGTATGGGTATGACAGATCAATTTGGTGTAAGCACCGTAGCACGAGAGGTCATAGATGCAAAGATAGCTGCAGAGAAACTTCAAGAAGTTGCCACTATGGTTGATATGCGCTTTGGACATGGAACATGGAAAGGCATATTAGCAGAGAGACAAAAGAGAATACAAGAAGCAAAAGAAGCCGCATTAAAAGCAAAACGAGAAGCTATACGAAGACGTAATGAAGTAATTGAGCAAGTAAAGATAGCTGTAGTAATAACTGCTGTGGTTGTTGTCGGATTAATGTTTTTAATGTTTGCTGTATTTTCTCCTTTTTAACTTGACAAATGAAACAAATAATGGTATAACTTATTCATGGCACTAAAAAAACCACAAAAGAGTTTAAAGGCTTGGACTGGGCAGAAATGGAGAACGAAGAGTGGCAAACCCTCCGCAAAAACGGGTGAGCGTTACCTTCCAACGGCTGCTATCAAGGCGTTATCGCCATCTGAATATGCCGCTACCACCCGTGCTAAAAGAGAAGGAACTCGTGCTGGTAAGCAATTCGTCAAGCAGCCTAAAAGTATATCAAAGAAAACCGCAAGGTTCAGACGAGGAGTAGGATAATGTGGACCGCCTTAGTAGGACCAATAGCAGATTTAGCAGGAACATGGTTAAATGGAAAAGTTGAAAAGACTAAAGCAGAAGCTGCAACAAAAGTCGCAAAAGCTAAAGCAGAAGCTGTTATCATGGAGAAAAAAGCTACAGGAGAAATTGACTGGGATTTGGAAATGGCTAAAGGAAGTCAGTCATCGTGGAAAGACGAATGGCTTACAATTCTATTCAGCATCCCTCTCATTCTTGCGTTCATTCCGGGTATGGAAGAAGTAGTTAAAAACGGATTTGCACAATTGCAATCTATGCCTGAATGGTATCAGTATAGTTTAGGTGTAATCGTAGCCGCCAGCTTTGGAGTACGTAGTGCAACAAAATTCTTTGGTAAAAAATAATGGCAGCGCAGAAGATACTAGAGTGGAAAATAATTCCACGTCTAATGATGTTAATGATGTCAATATCGGCATGGAGAGTAGTGGAGTGGTTTATGACACTACCAGACCCGACAGTGGTTTATGACACTGCCCGATCCAACGAGTCAACAAGCGGCACTAGTGAGTGTAGTCACGGGGGCCATGACAGGTGCATTTGCGGTATGGATGAATCACGAGGGTAAAGGTAATGAAATACAACCCACAAGACCTAATAGACAAGCTAGTGGTGAGCGAAGGTCTAAGGCTACAGGTGTATAAAGACACATTAGGAATTGATACAATTGGTATCGGACGAAACCTAGAAGACCGTGGAATTACCCAACAAGAGTTGGATGATTTGGATATACCATCTATTGACCACGTTTATGAATGGGGAATAACCGAAGCTGATGCGGTCTATCTAGCAGAGAATGACGTACAGATTGTCGAAGAAGAACTGGTCCGTGCGCACCCTTGCGTAGATCAGCTAGACGCTGTACGTCAACTTGTACTTGTGGATATGGCATTTAATATGGGTGTGCCTAGATTGTGTAAGTTTAAAAAGATGTGGGCTGCTGTATACGATGATGATTATTCTACTGCAGCAAAAGAGATGCTTGACAGCAGGTGGGCAACTCAAGTAAAAGGACGGGCTACTAAGCTGGCTAACGCTATGCACAACGGAGAGTTTTAGATGTCTTCAAAAAAAGAAATGAAATTTAGAAACGTAGGTAAAAGAGCAAAAACCTTTGATGGCTATAAAGAAGAAGATGCAGCATTTTTTTCGTATGATAGACTTGTTCAGTTTGCAAAAGACACAGGTAAAAGTATTAGTGAAGCATACAAAGAATTAAAAAGTTATTTTTCAGGTAATCAAGGTGGTATGCCAACTAAAAGAAAAGGAACCTTAGACTACCGTAAAGGTGGCATGGTCATAAACACAACGGATAATCGTAAAAACAAATGACACGACAGCTAACAGACAAGCAACAAAAACTACTCAACGTCCTCTTTGAAGAAGCTGGCGGTGATTTGGTACAAGCAAAAAAGCTGGCAGGATATGCTGACACTTCTAATACTACAGAGATTGTTAAAGGTCTTAAAGAGGAAATACTTGAGGCTACTCAAATGTACATGGCACGTAATGCTCCTAAAGCAGCGATGGCGATGACAGGTGCATTGCATGACCCGACAGAGTTGGGTATTCGTGATAAGATGGTTGCAGCAAAAGAACTGCTTGACCGCACAGGTCTGATTAAAACAGAGAAGGTGCAGGTAGAATCCTCAGGTGGGGTAATGCTTATGCCAGCCAAAGCACCAGTAGAGGATGATAGCTGATGTCAAATGAAAAACAAAAGCAAAAAGAAGAAAGAAAAAGAGAACAAAATCAAGAAAGGATAAGTAAACTTGTTGATAAAGGTGCTATAAAAATTACAGCAAAAAATAAAAATTTGTTATCTCCCTCACAGCTTAAAAAATATGAAGCAGCTAAAAAAGAACAAAATATAGTATATTTAAAAGGTAAAAAACTTTTTGAATTTGATTCCGAAACTGCTAAACGGATAAAATCTGTTGGTTTGCTTAAAGCTGGCGGTGCAAGAATGAGAGGTGGTGAAGAGGCAGTCAAGGAACTTCAGCGAGAAAAAAGGGCAAAAGCTAATTTGTATAGAAGAGACCCTCAAAGCCCGACCGACTCTTCTGCTTCTGGAAAAGCATATAGCACAGAGTTAGGAATGAAATTACCTAGAAGAAAACCTAAACCTGCTGCAACTGCAGAACAAATGAAAAAATTAGAAAATAAGGATTATCGTGCGGGTGGCATGGTTTTATCTACAGTAGACAATCGTAAAAACAAATGACACGAAGCATAGGTAAGTGGAAGCTACCACAGCCGACAGACATTAAAGAAGAAAACGAATGGATACCTATTCCACGTATTGCACGTACAGTACCATTCGGATATAAACAGGATGATGAAGACCCCGATATTCTTCAGCCTATACCAATTGAATTGGATTTGCTAGAGAAAGCTAGGCAGCACGTAAATCAGTATAGCTACCGTGAGGTTGCAAATTGGTTGAGTAAGCAGACTGGCAGATATATCTCGCATGTAGGTTTGAGGAAACGATTACAGTATGAGCGAAGACGTAAGAACCAAGCTGCAAGCCTTGTCAAGTGGGCAGAGTATGCGGAAAAGGCAATCGCCAAAGCGCAAGAAATCCACACGCAAAGAACAGGTGCAAAAGCCGAAGGTTGAGATACAGGAAGTTTCACATGAAACAGATAGCGTAGAGGAACACGCTAATGTATTATTCAAACCAAACGATGGGCCACAGACAGAGTTTCTAGCGTCAAGCGAGAGAGAAGTATTATATGGGGGTAGTGCAGGTGGCGGTAAAAGCTACGCCATGCTTGCAGACCCTTTAAGGTATATGGGGCATCCACAGTTCAGTGGTCTGCTTCTGCGACATACAACGGAAGAGTTGAGGGAACTCATATTTAAATCGCAGGAGTTGTACCCAAAAATCTGGCCGGGAATAAAATGGTCAGAGAGAAAGATGCAGTGGACTGCGCCATCTGGTGCAAGGTTGTGGATGTCTTATCTTGACAGAGATGAAGATGTCTTGCGTTATCAGGGTCTGGCATTTAGCTGGATAGGCTTTGACGAATTGACACAGTGGGCCACACCATACGCATGGAACTACATGCGGTCACGTCTACGGTCCACTGCAACCGATTTACCAATTTTTATGAGGGCCACGACCAACCCCGGAGGTAGGGGTCATCATTGGGTTAAGAAGATGTTTATTGACCCATCTCCGTACAACAGGTCGTTTGATGCCACAGATATTGACACAACAGAGGTCTTGCGATACCCCGCTGGACATAGCAAGGCTGGAAAACCTTTATTTAAAAGAAGATTTATACCAGCGAGACTTTCTGATAACCCATACCTTTCGCAAGCAGGTGATTACGAAGCCATGCTTCTATCTCTACCAGAACAGCAGCGAAGACAACTCCTTGATGGAGACTGGGATATTAAAGAGGGTGCTGCCTTTACTGAATTTGATAGGCATGTGCATGTTATTGAGCCTTTTGATATACCTAGTAATTGGGTTAAGTTTAGGGCTTGCGATTATGGGTACGGCAGTTATAGTGGCGTTTTGTGGTTTGCTGTTGCACCGAATGAACAAATTGTTACGTACAGAGAACTCTATGTTTCTAAAGTCCTTGCCACAGATTTGGCAGATATGATATTGGATTTGGAAGCAGAAGATGGCAATATTAAGTATGGCGTTTTGGATAGTTCTCTTTGGCATAAGCGGGGTGATACTGGCCCTTCTCTTGCTGAGCAGATGATAAGTCAAGGTTGTAGATGGAGACCATCAGACCGAAGCAGAGGCAGTAGGGTAGCAGGTAAAAACGAAATACATCGTAGACTGCAGATAGATGAATTTACAGAGGAGCCTAGACTTGTTTTCTTTAATACTTGCACAAATACCATCTCACAACTCCCGTCAATACCGTTGGACAAGAAAAATCCAGAAGACGTGGATACAAAAAGTGAAGACCACTTGTATGACGCTCTTAGGTATGGTATAATGTCCAGACCAAGATTTAGTATATTTGACTATGACCCTATGGGTAGACCCGGTGGGGGTATGAGAGTAGCAGACGCTACATTTGGATATTAATAACATGGAAGTAATTTGGTCATTAATGTTAACAGTTTGTTCTACCGCATATTGTGGAACACAAACTATACAGTGGTTTGAAGAAAAGCCTGACTGTATCGAAATGAAAGCTATACACGAAAGTATACCATCTGACGGACATTGGAAGTCTATAGAATATAGATGTACCGTAGTAGGGGCAAAGGAAGTATAATGGCAGAAGATGAAATTATGATTGAAGACGATGCTATTGCTCTGGAAGATACAGACGATACTAATGCAACAGATATGGATGTAACAAATATCATTCCGTTTATAATGGAACGATATAAACGATCTGAAGACTACAGGTATCAGGATGAAGAAAGATGGCTACGAGCATATCGTAACTATCGTGGATTGTATGGCCCCGATGTGCAGTTTACTGAAGCAGAAAAATCTCGTGTATTTATTAAAGTAACTAAAACTAAAACGCTGGCGGCATATGGACAGATTGTAGATGTTCTATTTGCTAATCAGCGTTTTCCTTTATCTATTGAACCTACTGAATTACCAGAGGGAGTTGTTGCAGATGTGCATTTTGACCCTAAAGAACCAGAACAATTACGTAATGAAACTGATCTTTCCAATCCCTATGGTTTTGAGGGAGATGGAATGGATTTCCCAGCGGGTGCGACAGCCCAGAGTTTACAAGAAAAACTTGGGGCTTTGGGTGATAAACTTGAACCAGTCGCTGATAAATTAAAAGAAGGTCCGGGTAAAACACCGACAGCTATTGCATTTAGTCCTGCACTTATTGCAGCAAAGAAGATGCAGAAGAAGATACACGATCAGCTAGAAGAGTCTGGTGCTACTAAACACTTACGTAGTGCTGCATTTGAGATGGCACTTTTTGGCACAGGTGTAATGAAAGGTCCATTTGCTGTAGATAAAGAGTATCCAAACTGGGGTGACGATGGCAACTATGATCCATTGTTTAAAACTATACCACAAGTAAATCATGTATCTGTTTGGAACTTTTATGCAGACCCAGATGCTAACAACATGGATGAGGCACAGTTTGTTATTGAACGACATAAGATGTCGCGTACACAATTACGTAATCTAAAGAAGCGTCCCTACTTTAGAAGTGGTGTAATTGATGAAGTCATCCAGATGGGTGAGAATTATACTAAAAAGTATTGGGAAGAAGATTTAACAGACTACGCACCAGAACATGGCATTGATCGTTTTGAGGTTCTTGAATATTGGGGTATGGTAGATGTTGAATTGTTGGAAGAACAAGACGTAGAAATACCAAAAGAACTAAAAGAGTTTGATGAATTACAGGCTAACATTTGGATATGTAACAACAAACTATTACGTATGGTTCTTAATCCATTTAAACCTGCAAAAATACCATATGCTGCTGCACCATATGAATTGAATCCATATTCATTCTTTGGTGTCGGTATTGCTGAGAATATGGACGATACACAGACACTAATGAATGGCTTTATGCGTATGGCTGTTGATAATGCTGTGCTATCAGGTAACTTAATTGTAGAGGTAGATGAGACAAACCTAGTGCCGGGTCAAGACCTATCTTTGTACCCCGGTAAGATATTCCGTAGACAAGGTGGCGCACCCGGTCAAGCAATCTTTGGCACAAAGTTTCCGAATGTAGCACAAGAGAACATGATGCTGTTTGACAAAGCAAGAGTATTGTCAGATGAAAGCACAGGCTTCCCATCTTTTGCTCATGGACAAACAGGGGTCATGGGTGTGGGTAGAACTGCCAGTGGTATATCAATGTTAATGAACGCTGCTGCAGGTGGCACAAAGACAGTTATAAAAAATGTAGACGATTATTTGCTACGTCCTCTAGGTGAGGGACTGTTTAGATTTAATATGCAGTTTGACTTTGACCCTGATATTAAAGGTGATTTAGAAGTCAAGGCACGTGGAACTGAAAGTCTTATGGCTAATGAAGTACGTAGTCAAAGACTTATGCAGTTTTTACAAATTGCAAGTAGTCCTGCACTTGCACCTTTTGCTAAGTTCCAATACGTCATACGTGAGATTGCAAAATCTATGGAACTAGACCCCGATAAAGTTACCAACAATATGGATGAAGCCGCACTACAAGCAGAGATTATGAAAGGGTTTCAAGCACCAATGCAGCCTGAACAGGGTGGGATGACACCACCAGCAGGTGCGGATGCAATGGACCCAACAGGAGCAGGTGGCGGTAACATAGGCACAGGACAAGCACCAGTGCCGGGTGAACAAGGTTTTACAGGAAATGAACAACAAGGAACTCCTCCTCAAGCTGAAGCCGCTGGTCAGCAACAGCCGCCAATGGGACCACTTCAGTAAATATATAGATAGTCTAATAGAACAACAACAGCGTACATTAGAACAAGGTGATAATACAATTTTTATGCACCGTGCGCAAGGGGCAATAGCGGTGTTACGTAACATTAAAACACTTAGAGATGTAGTAAATGGCTCGTAGTATAAATGAACAGATGGACTTTTTAGAACCTCTGCCAAGAAATCTAATCACGGGTGATGCAGAACTGACAGAGCCGTTGCCTAATCCTGATGCTCCTGAATACGAGCAAATGCGTAAGGCTTTTTCTAAAGACGTTGGTAAGGGAATAATTACATCTCCTGTAACCGGGGCGGCAGACACTGTAGAAGCTGGTAAAATGTTGCCAGAACTAGATGATAAGGTAAAACCTTTTGCGCCTACCTATACAGGAATTGAGGCTGCGTTTGAAAAACTATATAATCTAGGAATTAATAGAAAAACTGCTGAAAAAGCAATAAAGGATGTCACAGGAATAAAACTTGAAGGTACAGCCGGGGAGTTTACTGGTGAACTTGTAGGACTGCCAGCGGTTGCCGCAACTAAAGCAGTAAACGCAATTGCTTCTAGTGCTGTAAAGTATGGATCAACAGAAGCACCTAAAGCTATTTCAAGAATTTCTGCAGAGGCAAAAAAACTTTTTTCTGACGCAGGTGGATTTGATGACTTAGCTACAGCCACAGCAGGTAGTACACGTGGTCAGACTAGAAAGATGTTAGATAAGCGTTCTTTACCTGACACCTCTATTACTAAAATTATTATAGGACAATCTGGCAAAGATTATGATAAAAAAGTTGCTTCTTATAATAAAGCAAAACAACAATTAATACCGGGTAAAAATAGAGTAGACGATCAAGATGCACAGGAACTATGGAATAGGACAGGTGCGCAAGAAGATGTTGTAGATAATGATATTGTTTATGAAGTTCCTACTGCTAAAGCCAGATTAAAGTTAAAAGAGTCTGATATATTTGATTATAAAGAAGGACGTGCCTCATTTGATCCTAAGAATGAAGTTACACTAAAAGATATACTAGACTTTGATGAACTATATAAGCAAGCACCTTATTTAAAAAATGTTCAGGTAAAACGTCTTAATGGTTTTCAAAGACTGCAAGGTACAAAGGCAGCATATAATCCAGAGTCAAACACTATCTTTATAGCTAGTGGTAGCCCTACAAACTTAACGTCTGACTTATTACATGAAGTTGAACATGCAGTGCAAGCGGCAGACGGAAAGGCTTTTGCGGGTGGTAATTTTAGAAAAATATTAAGGGCAGACCCGGAATATAATAAGTTAGGTGGTGCTGATGGCAAAAGAGCATTAGAGAACGCACGACTGGACATTATAAATAAATATGATGGAAAGGATGCTTCAAAAAAAGAAAGTGTTAGAAACTTCTTAAAAACATTTCCTAAAATCCCAAACCCTAGAAAGTTTATAGATACTGTACGTGCCTTACCTAAAATAACAAAAACAGATCGTACTGCTCATGCTGGTGTTTTTCGCTACATGAAAGATGTAGATGAATTTATGGATAATCAATTTCCAGAAATAGATTATGAATATACAAGTCAGATAATTGATACATTAAGTTTTATTAGAGATTCTAGTCCTAAACGAATAAAGTCAATACTCTCTGATATTGAAGACAAAAAAATTATGGATTTAAAAAAGTTTGATGATGTAGAAAAAAGAGCAGTATTAAAGTATTTACGTGACCCCGGAGAGGTTACAGCAAGAAATGTTCAATTTAGATTTTTAACAAGTAAAAAAGACCCTAGTATAACTAGAGTTGCACCTAGACTTACGGAAGATAGATATGCTGGTTTAGGTGAGCAACCTTATGATATAACTGAAAAACCCCCTACAAAATCTGCAGAGCAGCTTTCAAAAGAGGCAGCAGAGAAAGGTGTATCTTTAACAGATGAGGGTTACTATCTAGCAAGTAAAGCGGAACAAACTGGTGGTGATGCAGCGCAGTCTCTAGGAAAACAAACATCTGAAGCGTTTGAAGAATTTGCAACACCCTTAAAAACAACAGGTAGAGGGGATACAAAAAAATTTGTTGCTAAAGAAAAACCTATCCTGCGCGTAGAAAAAAGTGTGGAAGAGTCTCTATCTCCTCGTATGAAACGAGCAATAGATGCAGAGAAGTTTCCTGAAGCTGCTTCTATATTACCTGCACCGGGAAGATTTTTTGATCCTGCAAGACGAGACTATAAAGAGGGTATGGCAAAAGGACTTGCAAAAGCAGGTATAGAATTAGATTTAGAGTTTGGTAATTACATTATGATGGGTAAGGGTAAACCCACAGATGTGTCTAATGAAACTTTTGAAAATCTTTTTATTAGTCCACGTACTTCATTTAAAAGAAGCCAAGGAACAAATACTAGTACCGCAAGAGCAAATCAATTTGCTGAAAACTTGTCCATAGAAGATATGAAAAAAAACTATAAACAAAATACAGGAAAAGAAGGAAAGGAAATAAATACAAATCTTTTACAGCCTGAAAGATTTAAAGTTATTTTTAATAACGAAGAAAGACTATTGGATCATCCTATTATAGCTGTCCAACCTAAAAGCGGTAAACACTACTATACATTAGATACACAATTTGTCGGTCCTGTAAACATGAAACGTATGACAGACAAAGTGCAAAGAAAATTAAAATCTGGTAAAATTAAAGAAGAAGTACCTCAACCTAATTTAAGACCCGCTACTGTGGGAGATGTGCGTTTAGGTAATGTTGTTGGTGAAATTAAAGTAGGAAGTAAAACACATTCTTTATATGATTATATTGAAGTAGACGCAGTTCCCTCGTTTTCTAAGGGTAAAAGTAGCATAGAAAAATTTAATAAAGGTGGAGCAGTACCAATGAATAACATGGCAAAACAAATGGAACTCTTTGATGAGGGTGGTCTCATGGATGAGGGTGGCACAATAGACCCCGTATCTGGCAATGATGTACCCCCCGGTTCTACACAAGAAGAAGTACGTGATGATATACCTGCACAATTAAGTGAAGGTGAATTTGTATTTCCTGCAGATGTAGTTCGTTTCATTGGTCTTGAAAAGTTGATGAAGATACGTCAACGTGCAAAAGCTGGACTGCGAATGATGGAAGAAATGGGTCAGATGGGCAATAGTGAAGAAGCTATCATGCCAGATGATTTGCCATTTAGCATTGATGACCTTGACATGGAAGATGATGGGTTAGAGATGGCACAGGGTGGTGTAGTCTCTATGGCTAATGGCGGTAATGTCATACCCGGTTCTAATTTAATTGGTGGTCCAATAACTAACCCCTCACTAACACCTATGCCGGGGGGTGGTCCGGGGGGTCCAATAGGTTCATTTAATCCTCAAGCACCTACAGGTATGAACCCACTAGGCACAGCCCTTGCTCCTATGCAAGCTGCTTCCTCACTCTCTTTGCCACCACCAACAAGTGGCATTGATCCAAACTTAGGTGGAACAGCATTTACTCCTACAACTGTACAGCCAGTTCAACAAACTTTTCAACAGGCTGTGGGAGCAGGTGTTCCGGGCGTAGACTTTGAATATGTAGAGTATGTAAATGAATCTGGTCAAATAGTTAGATTAAGAAGAAATAAAGTTACAGGAGAAATGTTAGACCCTATTCCAGAGGGATTTACAGAAAAGACTGACGCAACTCAAACACAAACAACAACTGGTACTGGCGTAGATACAGCTAAAGTAGTAGGCGAGGGTTTCGGTGATGGAGATGAAGGTCCAACAGACCCAACTATTGCTTTTGGTGGCACACCCGCTACAGGAGAACGTGCAGGTTTAGTTGATGGTGCTTTTAAAGGTCAGTTTTCTATAATAAACGCACCGGGGGTTGGTTTTTTTGACGGTTTAAATATGGCGAGAACTACTTTAGGAAGACTTCCGGGTGCAGCAGCCTCTAAATTTACTGGGGGTAGATTTGGACAGCCTTTAGAGTTGCAGCCGGGTCAGAGAGCCTTAATTAAAGACATAATAGTGCCGGGAACACAAAGAGGTTTTGGGCAAGGTAGAAAACTTGCATTGGATTTAGTTCTAACATCTGATGTATATAATAAACACATTAAAGGCACAAATGTTAGTGACAGAAAAGCTATTGAAAAAGTAGCAGAATTTATAGATAAGTATGGCGATAATATTGTTGGTGCAGAAGATGGAAGAGTAGTTGTTAATGATGCTTTAGTAAGTATTGTAGAGCAAGTTAAAGAGGCAGAAAAAGTAGGCAACGTCAATGCCTCTGGTAGATTTATAAATCAATTTGAGGTAAACACAAGACAAAGCACAGGTCAAGGTTTCTTTAAAGACCCAGAAGCAGCAGCGACAAAAGCAAGACAAGATGCTGCAAAAGTAGCACGAGAAGCAGAAGTTGGTAGATTACCGGGTGAAGGTAATCAGTATGATGACTCTGGTGATGGTGGTGACAATGTTAGTGATACAGACGGTCTTGGTTCAGGAGTTGGTACTGGTGCAGATCCCGGTGCGGCTGCATTAGGAGATGACGCATAAAGGCTGCGTAAGAGGCTTAATTAAATCTTACAATTCGTTGGCTACCTAATCCCCCACCCCGTGGCTACGGTTGGCCCCAACAAGGAGAAGCACAATGGCTGAAGAAGCTACTGTTATGGCTGAAGAAGTAAAGCCTGAAAAGAAAGTTGCATTTGCAAATCGTAAATACACAAATGAAGAAAAGCGTAAGAAGGAAGAAGAAGAACTAGAACAGATGATGAAGGAACAGCGTGGTGAGGTAGAGCAAGAAGCTACTGAACCAGAGGAAGCTGAACCTACTAACGCAGAAGAAAAAACATTTAAGAAGCGTTACTCTGATCTACGTAGGCATCAACAAAAACAGGCAGAGGATTTTAAAAAAGAAATAGATGCCCTAAAAAAACAATTAGGTGATGCAACACAAAAAGAAATGCAGTTACCTAAGTCTGATGAAGACATAGAGGAATGGGCAAAAGAGTATCCAGATGTTGCAGCAATAGTTGAAACAATTGCAACAAAGAAAGCACGAGAACAAGCAAGTGCGCTTGAAGAACGTGTAAAAGCAATTGATGAAATGCAAATATCTGCTACTAAAGAAAAAGCTGAAGTAGAATTAATGCGTATGCATCCTGACTTTGGTGAGATACGTGACAGCGATGATTTTCACGATTGGGCAGAAGAGCAGCCTAAGTGGGTACAAGATGCCTTGTATGACAATGACAATGATGCACGTGCAGCAGCTAGAGCCATTGACCTATACAAAGCAGATAAAGGCATAGGCAAAGAAAAACCTAAATCAAATAAGGATGCAGCAAAGTCTGTGTCTACAAAGAACTCACGTAGTACACCACAGAAAGATGAAGCTAGTTCATACTTAAAAGAGTCAGATGTTCAGAAGATGTCGGCACAAGAGTATGAGAAAAACTCAGACGAAATCATGGAAGCAATCCGTAGTGGCAAGTTTGTCTATGATATAAGTGGGTCTGCACGATGAGTATAATATTTAAGCCACAAAAAGAAATGGAACTATTTGCTCCATTTGGACCAACGATGGGATACTACCGTATGCCAGATGAGTTGGTTGAGAAGCTAAATAGTAAAATGTCTGATAAGTTAAAAGACTATTCGGATAACTTGGTAGGCAAAGTAAAAGCAGAGTTAGCTTTTGATAAAGAAATTGTAGATATTGCTCAAGAAGGTTTAGGGCAGTTTGTAGGTAAATACCAAGCCTACACAGAACTAAGAAACTCTTTTGGGGCTAACTCACTAGATGTAGATAACTACAACTATGGATTACAGGTAGTATCAGGCTGGTTTGTACGACAATTTAATGGTGAGTACAATCCGCTACACATCCACACAGGGTCAAGATTATCTTGTGTAGGATACCTAAAGCTACCTGAAGGAATAGAAGAAGAGTGGGAAGAAGACTACAAAGACCACCATCCTGCTAATGGACACATACAGTTTGCATCAGGTACACCATCAGGATATACCTGCACAAACTTTGTAATTAAGCCACAGGTTGGAGACTTTTATGTGTTTCCTTCACAACTATTTCACTGTGTGTATCCATTCTATACAGAAGGGGAACGCAGGTCTTTCAGTATGAACATGAATTTTCTTGAGATACCGAAAGAAAAAAAGGTTGACAAATAGTTATATATAGGTATAACTATAGTCAGATTAGTGTAACTTTGTTGCGCAGAACTGTTACACTACAATACGCAAACAGCAAAGTCTTACGGATTACCTGAAGCGCATGGCCCGTAAAATAATAGGGCGGCCACCTTATTATTGAACGCACCCAAGCAAATCAGCCTCTAATTAGTCTTGTAAGTTTGCATCTGTAAAATAATGCTAAATGGAGATTATAATGGCATTTACTACCGCAGCCGGGTATGGTAATCTTCCTAACGGTAATTTTAGTCCTATTATCTACAGCAAACAGGTGCAGGTTGCTTTCCGCAAGGCATCTATTGTTGAAGCAATCACCAATTCAGACTACTTTGGTGAGATTGTCACCAATTCTGATTATTTTGGTGAGATTGCGCAGATGGGCGATTCCGTTAAGGTTATCAAAGAACCCGAAATCACCGTTAAGGCGTATGCACGTGGTACAACTATTACCCCGCAAGACCTTGACGATGAGGAGTTCAGCCTAACGATTGACAAAGCTAACTACTTTGCTTTCAAGGTGGACGACATTGAAGAGGCACACTCACACGTTAACTTCCAATCTTTGGCAAGTGATCGTGCTGCGTATCGCCTCGCTGACCAGTTTGACCAAGACGTTCTTGGCTACTTGTCAGGTTTCACGCAGTCAGCCATTCATGGTGCTGCAAATACTGTTAACACAACTGTTAATGGTGCAAAGGCTGTTTCAACAGCTTCCAGTGGCTCAAACCTCGTAGGTGCTGAACTTTTAGCATCCATGTCGCTTGACGCTTCTGACTTTACTAATACTTCTGGCACAGCAGGTGCTGCTAATAGCTGTATTGGTATTGAGCCACGTGCAGGTGGTGCAACTGCTGCTAAGTCCAGCACTGCAGGTAACGCATTTCCGTTGCAAATTCTTGCACGTATGTCCCGTCTTCTGGATCAGCAAAATGTTGATACCCAAGGACGTTGGATTGTTCTTGACCCAGTATTCATTGAGGTACTGAAGGATGAAGATTCACGTCTTCTAAATTCTGACTTTGGTGGTTCTGGACTACAGAACGGACTTGTCTTGAATAACCTTCACGGTTTCCAAGTTTACACGTCTAATAACCTACCTTCGCTTGGCACTGGTCCAGCAACTACAGGTGGTGTTAATTCGTCAAACATGGGCATCATCGTTGCTGGTCATTCATCTGCTGTTGCAACTGCAGAGCAGATTAACAAGACTGAGACTTATCGTGACCCGGACAGCTTCGCAGATATTGTCCGTGGTATGCATCTGTATGGTCGCAAGATTCTTCGTCCTGAAGCAATCGTTACTGCGGCATATTGTTTGGCTTAAAGGGGGACTGAATTATGGCACTTGGTGATAATACTACCTCTGTAGCACGAGGAAATGATGGTCGTGGTCGCAAGCCTTACTTAATCCAAGCAGACCTGAATTTTGAAACGGCTGTAAGCGATAAGGGTACTGCCCTCGCTGCAAACGATGTAATTCCGGGTTTGACTATTCCAGCTAATACCCTAATCATGTGTGCTGGTTTTGAAGTAACAACTGCTCACGCAGGAACTTCAACTGACACTGATTTTGATTTTGGTATCACAGGTGGAGACTTGGATAACTTTGTTGATGGCTTTGATTTTGATGGAGCATCAGTAGGTGATTACGCTTTTAAGGCAGGACAAACTCCTGTTCTTATCGGTGGCACTTCTGATACCATTGATATTGAAATCCAAGCAATGACAGGTACAACAACAGGTGGAGTGATCCGCATGTTTGCTGTCTGCATGGACGTTGACGATACGGGTGACATGACTGCTCAAGAAGTAGACCGTGATACACTAGCGTAAAGTAATGTGACGGGGCAGGGGTAACTTGCCCCCTCACTTTCATTTAGGAATTTAACATGGCATATGATTTTCTTGGTTTGACAAATGAAGTTCTTGCCCGTATGAACGAGGTAGTGCTTACCGCTACTAATTTCACTGCAGCAAGAGGCTATCAAATACAATGTCAAAACGCAGTAAACGATGCTATCAATTATATTAATCAAAGAGAGTTTGGTTGGCCTTTTAGCCATTCAACACAAACAGAAACTCTTGTAGCTTCACAGACACGGTACACAGTTCCTACTGGTACACAGCATGTAGACTACGAAACATTTAGAATAAGCAAAGATAATACACTAGGTGTAGATGCTACTACCTTACGTGTACTAGACTATAAAGAATACGTAGACAAATATATTGGTCAAGAAACCTCATCAGGTGTAGGTAGCGTTCCAAACTTTGTATTTAGAACACCTGATAATAATTACGGCTTATACCCTTACCCAGACAAAGCGTATGTATTAAAATACGAATTTTATAGTAGACCTACTGCTTTAGCTGCTGCCACTGATGTCCCCACTGTCCCTGAACAATTTAGACAAGTAATCGCAGACGGTGCGACTGCATATGCATATCAGTACAGAGGTGAGGCACAACAGTATGGTTTAAACTTTACTAGGTTTGAAGAGGGTATAAAGCATATGCAATCAATATTATTGAACAGAACAGATTATGTGAGGTCAACCTATCTTCCGCACTCGCAAAGGTATGGCATTAACGTAGCTGCATTTTAGGTGTATTAAATGGCAGATGAAGCTGGCCTCAATCCTTTTGTTTTCGCTTGTCAGGGTGGATTAGTCTTAGACCAATCTACTTTTGCCATGCAGCCGGGGATGGCACTAGAATTACAAAACTTTGAGCCAGACGTATCTGGTGGGTACAGAAGAATATCTGGATATGCAAAGTGGAATAGTAATGTAGTTCCACAAACAGCATCAGATTCTGAACCAATCTTACTGTCAGCCCATTTTAAGGGTAAGGTGGTAGCCGCTAGAGGCACAAATGTATATCAAGCTGGAACTACTGGCTCGTGGTCGCAGATAGATAGTGGTAGAACAAGTGCAGGTAGGTACACTCATTTTAGATATAACTTAAATGGTACTGACCTACTTATGTTTGCAGATGGTGCAAATCATGCAAGTAAGTTTGATGGCACAACAGTAACAGATATAAATACAACAGGCGCACCATCTGACCCAGCCTTTGTAACAAGATTTAAAGATACCAGTTTCTTTGCAGGTATGTCAGGTGAGCCACAGTCTCTAGTATTTACGGCTCCGTTTACAGATGACGATTTTACACCAGCTAATGGCGCAGGTACAATACGAGTTGATAGTGATATAACAGGACTATTTCCTTTTCGTGATGCACTGTTTATCTTTTGTGAAGAAAGAATATTTAAACTAGTTGGCAACACAATAGGAGACTTTGTTGTACAACCAGTAACTAGAGAAATAGGTTGTTTAAATAATTTTACAATCCAAGAATTTGGTGGTGACATTGTTTTTCTTGGGCCAGATGGATTAAGAACAGTAGCTGGTACTGAAAGAATTGGTGACGTAGAATTAGGAACAATAAGTAGACAAGTACAAAAACGCTTTTTAGATTTGTCAGATGTAGATGAATTTACTAGTGTTGTAATACCAGATAAAACACAGTATAGAATATTCTTTACTAATGCAAGCACAACAAGATCAGCAACAAAGGGTGTTATCTGTGTACGTAAAGGACAAGCCTACGAGTTTGGTGACTTACTAGGTATCAGGGCAACAAGCACAGACTCTGTTGTTGTGGCAGGTGACACAATAGTTGTTCATGGCGATTTTGATGGATTTGTATATCGTCAAGAACAAGGTAGCACTTTTGATGGTAGCGTGGTTGTTGGTAAGTATCGCTCACCTGATTTAACAATGGGTGATGCTGGCATACGAAAAAACTTTCAGCGTGTAATTATTAACTACGCACCTGAAGCAGCAGTGAACGCAGACTTGTTTGTACGATATGATTATGAAGCACCTACTGTAGCAAGACCAGCAGCGTATCCTTTTGATACATCTTCAGTGGTAGCGGTTTATGGTAGTTCTTTGTATGGCACAGCGACATATGGTGGACAGACAAACCCATTGATTAGACAGCCTATAGAGGGTTCAGGTTTTGCTGTAGCACTACGAGTTAATGACAGAGGCACATCTGCACCATACTCACTTAAAGGATTTCAATTAGAATTTGACGCAGGAGCAAGAAGGTAATGGCAGGTTATACTAGACAATCATCATTTACTGATGGTGACGTTATCACCGCATCACACAGTAATGATGAATTTAATCAAATACTAGCCGCTTTTGTAAACACTTCAGGACATAAACACGATGGTACAGCAGCAGAAGGTCCAGTCATTGGACTGATTGGAGACCCCGGTGTAGCTACTCCTCTTAACAAAGTTGTTGTTGATAATACAAATAATCGTGTAGGCGTGTTCGTAGATGCAGGTGGTGCTGGTTCTACTGTGGAACAAATACGCTTCCAAGATGGAGCAATACTTCCTGTAACAACTAATGATGTAGACATTGGGTCTAGCAGCTTAAAATTTAAAGAACTGCATCTAGCTGGTGCAGCTAACATAGCTGGCACTATGACACTATCTGGTAATGTTATTGTATCAGGTACATTAGGTGCAGACTTAATACCTGACGGAGATAATACACGTGACATTGGTAGTACATCTGCTGAGTGGAAAGATTTATTTATTGATGGCACTGCACATTTAGACGCAATTAATTTTAATGGTACACTTATATCTGCTACAGCAGCAGAGATTAATATTTTAGACGGTGTTACTGCTTCAACATCTGAATTAAATATTATGGATGGTGTAACAGCCACAACCTCAGAACTCAATATCATGGACGGGGTTACAGCAACAACTGCTGAAATAAACCTCATGGATGGTGGCACATCTGCTGGTACAACAGCAGTCGCAGGTGGAGACGGTATTGTAACTAATGATGGCGGCACAATGCGCCAGACAACAGTAGATACTTTTGATACCTACCTTTCTCAAACCACTAAAACCCTCACAAACAAAACTCTTACAACTCCTGTAATTGCAGAGATTGATAATGC
>VTLG01012227.1_pt1 | contig 50248 bp, 77 predicted proteins | sample 4694571 | NCBI WGS metagenome assembly VTLG01 (sample SAMN12604809, study PRJNA352737) | marine metagenome | biome: ENVO:00000447; feature: ENVO:00000209|ENVO:00000569|ENVO:01000036; material: ENVO:00002151; isolation source: viral sequences binned using virsorter ... | reverse complement strand
GAAAGGGATTAAAGTCTCCCGCCCACTGGCTCACGGCCCACATAGATTCAATAACCATTTGACCTATAAACTCAGGACTAATTGTTTCATTCGCTGGAGGAATAGAAAGATAAGATTTAACCATCTCTCCCATTAAATGTATCATAGGTTGCGCTTCTTCTCCCCCTAACCACTCAGGATCAAAACGTGTTTCTTGTTTAACATTACCTGCTAAATGTGGTGCATGATCAAATTTTTTTGAATATTCTTTATCATTAAACATTTCAGATGCTTTATCATCCATTAGTTTAACTAAAAAATCAGGCATCTTTCCTTTAACAATAGTAGGACCAAAAGGTCTAATGGCTTCAAATTTTAAAACTTCTTCCTTATTTTTTTTGGTCATTATTTTCTTTCTTTGGTTGATTAATTTCTTGATGTTTTTTTATATTTTCTTTTACAAATTTCCATTCTTCTTTAGTTAAGGGTCGTCCATATGGAGGAGCAGGAGTTACGGGAGTATTAGATTTCTTAGTAGCCATCATTCTTTCCTTCGGTTAGCTATAAATATATATTGTCATATAGCAATAATTTGCCTATAAATATATAATTAAATTGGCATTTCTACAAGTCTAGCCTCCTTGCAATAATTTACAGACAATCATGACTTGCAAAAGGAGAACATGCTAAAGAAGATATTTAAAGCAGCAAAAAAAGCAGCCCCTATTATTGGCGCAGGATTAGGATATTTATATGGAGGACCAATGCTTGGCTCCGCTATTGGTGGAGGTCTTGGAAGTTTAATTGCTGGTAAAAGTCCTGAAGAGGCTCTTAAATTTGCAGCAATGTCAGGATTAGTAGGAGGAGGTCTTAATAAATTCGGAGGTGTTCCATCAGGTCAAGGATTAGGTGCCATATTTAATAAACCCGTAGGTACAAATGTAACTAGACAAGTAGGTAATAGACTTGCTCAACAAGCTACCTTCCCTAAAGAAAGTATATTTAGTAAAGGTTTAGGTTTAATAAAAGCTAATCCAATTAGAAGTGCTTTAGCAGGTTTAGGAATAGCTGGCGCTTTAGGTGCGGGTGGAGAAGAAAAGGAAACAATAGATATAGAAAAAGTATACGGAACACAAAGTCCGTTTAGAGATTTAGGTCAAGCCGATATCGGACCAACTAAATTAATACCTTATGGTAGTCCTCAAGCACCATATGGTTTTAGTTTAGCTGATGGAGGAATAGTAGGATTAGCTGATGGTGGAGATTTTCCTCGTAAGAATGGTAAGATAGCAGGACCAGGAACCGAGACAAGTGATGAAATCCCTGCTATGTTAAGTGATGGAGAATTTGTTGTTAATGCAAAAACGGTTCGAGGACTTGGTGCAGCAATGGGCGGAAGAAGTAGAGAAGATGAAAGAGAAAGAGGATCAAAATTTTTATACAGTATACAAGATAAGTACGGAGGAAGAGCATAATGGCTGATGACATTTATTATTCTGGAACAAGACAACCACCTTATGTTGAAAAGAGGGCGGAACAATTACTTGCATCAGTGTTTGGTGATCCAACGGCTGAACGAAAAAAAGATGACCAAGGTAATTTTATTGAAACAGAAGAAGAGTTTAACTTACGTAAGTTTGGTAGAGCCGGAGTATCACAACCAATTCCTGGATTTCAATTTGCTGGATTTACTCCTGAACAACAACAAGCTTTTGGTTTAGCTTCAAGTGGTATTGGTTCATATGCACCATACCTACAACAAGCAGGTGCCCAAATGGGACTCGGTGCTGCTTCGCAAGCTCTTGGAGGAGGACAACTATTAGCAGGTACACAAGCTTATAGTCCTACTTCAGCGCAAGCTTTTATGAATCCTTACCAACAAAACGTAACACAAGAAGCTTTAAAAGAATATGACCGTCAAGCACAAATAGCTCAACAAGGGTTAGCATCGGCTGCTCAAAAAGCAGGTGCCTTTGGTGGTTCTCGTATGGCTGTGCAAGAAGCAGAAATGGGAAGAAACTTAGCTGACATTAAATCACGAAGAATCTTTGAGGACTTATCACGTAACTATCAACAAGCACAAGGTGCAGCGATGGGATCTTTTGCTGATCAACAAAAACGAGCACTTGGTGCTGGTCAAGGGTTAGGTCAACTAGGGTTAGGTCAAGCAAGTATAGGTAAAAGTATGGCAGGACTCGGGGCTCTTGGTTCACAATTAGGTCAAGCAGATATTCAATCTTTACTAGGTGTAGGTGGTATGAAACAACAACTCGGTCAAGGAATGATGGAAGCAGATAGACAACAACAATTAATGGCACAACGTGAACCATTTACTAGACTTGGATTTGCTAGTGATATTTTACGAGGTGTACCAAGTGGACAAATTAGTTACACTCAACAGCCACAAACTAATCCGTATGCTCAAGCACTAGGACTTGGTATTGCAGGACTAGGAGCAATGGGTCAATTCGGACAAGGATTTCCTGATAGTAAAATAGGACAATGGTTTTAGGAAATTAAAATGGGTTTAAATAATATACAAGGATCACACCAAAAAGTTTTAAAGAGGCCAATGTTTAGGCCACAATATGCTCTTATGAAAGATGGAAGCATTAAGCCTGTAACATATGCTTGGTATGGGGTAGCTGCTGGCATAGGAAATTTAGCTTTAAAAGGAGGAAGATATGCTCTTCCTTATATGAAAGGATTTGGAAAAAAATTAATAGATCCTAAAAGTTGGCAGGCAGGGGGTAGAAATATAAAAGATTATTTTAAAAGACAATATGTAGATCCAAGAAAAGGTTTTCAAAAGTTATGGGGAGGAACAGGTCGTGTAGATGCTAAAACTGCCAAAGGTTTAGAAAATGTATACGGTAAACTTAAAACCCCAATGTTTAATATTCGAAGTAGAAGTATACCTAATATTGCTCTTCAAACAGCAGTTCCCTATGGAGCCTTTAAAGCAGGAAAAGGTCTTTATGATTTTATAAGAGGAGGCAGAGCAGTAGATGAATTAGAAGAAGAAAAAAAAGTAATTAAACCGGGTACTGAAGGTGGCGCAGCAGGTAGCACGATTGAAGAAACTGAAAAGTTTACAGCAATTGAAAAAGATAAAACAAATAAAAAAGAAAAAAATAATTTAAATGATTTAAAAAAAGAAATTAAAAAAGGAAACCTAGATGATTATATTATGGAGAATAAAGAAATTTTTGAAAAATATTTAGGAGACACAAAAGATAAAACTAAAACAGGATTCTATGAAGCATTAACTCAATTTGGATTAAATTTAGCTACCTCAAAAGGAGATAATTTTGTTAATGTAGTAGCCGAGTCAGCAAAAGGACCTCTTCAAGGCTTTGCTAATTTAGGAAAAGAATTATCAGATCGTGCAGATAAAATAAATATGGCATCAATTGAAGCAGGAATGAAACAAAAAGAAGGAGATGTAGAACGAGCACATCAAAAAGAATTACTTCAATTAGAAGCAGAACAAGGAGGAGATGATACGGCTTTAATGAAAAATTTTAATTTCTTTAAAGGTATGTTTGGAGACACAAAAAGTGATGAAGAATTAATAGCTTTATCTAAGTCAGCATCTGGAACTTCTAGACAAGATTTCTTTACTGAAGGATTTATGAAATTAACAGGTACTGAAAAACCTGATGGCACCAAGTATACAGAACAAGAAATACAAGATGTATTAAATCGTGCTTGGAACTTTTCTCAAACTGGAGAATCACAAGCTGGGGCAAAAACAACTTACACAGAAGAAGACATTACAGAGGCTATGGAAAGCAACAACATGAAACGTGATGAAGTAATAAAAATATTTGAGGAACAGTATCAATTAACTCCAGAGAAGTAAGCGATGGTTGATTTTATTTTACCTAGTAGATTTAGAGAAGAAGAAGAAGAAGAGATTAAAAAAAAATCTAATTTTATATTACCTGAATCTTTTAAAAATGAGGTAAGTACAATTCCAAGCGTAGAAGAAGAAAAAAAAGATAAGAGATCTTGGTATACTCCCGTGGTATCCGCAGTAGCTGGTGTTCCTTCAGGCGCTATTAAAGCCGTAGAAGGAGTAATATCACTGGGAACTACTCTCGCTGATTTAGGATTAGGAACTAATATGACACGAGAGGTAGAAGAGTATTTTGATAATGATGCAATCTTTAGTAAACTTGAAGATTTAGCTGATGATAGTTGGACTGGAAAAGTTACATCAATTCTTACACAATTTGGTGTACCTGGAGGAATAGCGATGAAGGCAGCCACTAGATTATCTAAAGCAAAAAATGCTGGTTCATTATCCACCTTTATGAGAAGAGCTCCTACTACAGGTAAGGCTTTAGCCACAGGATTAGCGGAAGCTGCGGTATATGATGATGAACTAGGAACTCTTGGTGATGCTTTTAACTTTGGTTTTACACAATCTACTAAAGATGTAGGACAACAAGGACGTAGTGAAGCATGGCGTCGTTTAAAAAATAGATTAAAATTTGGAGTAGAAGGCGCTGTTACAGCAGGATTGTTTGATAAAATTATTCTTCCTGTAGGTGGTGCAGCCATTAAAGGAGTTGGAAAAGCAATTGGTAGTAGAGGAGATACAACGTTTTTAAAAAGTATGTCAGGAGATTTTCTTCATAACCCTAAAAATAAAGCTGTAGTAGAAAAAGCAGATGGAACTTTTGAAAGTATTGAAATTCAAGATGGATGGCAATTTAATAAAAACAATATTTTACGATGGGCAGATAAATGGATTGGAGGTTCTTTACGTGCCGCAGGTTTAACTCCTCGTGCTGCTTTTGATGCAGGTAAAAGAATGGTGGCTGAGGGTAGAGCACAAATGGGACAAGTAGCTAGGTTGACTAATGAGTTAGGACAAGCTGTTGATCAATTAGTAGATCCTCAAAAATTTACTAAAGGAGGTATTCACAGACATTTAGATGAACACGGTGTAGCAACTAGAAATGATATAATGGAGGATATTCATGGATATCTTACAACTCGTGATGAAAAAGTATCAGCTAATATTTTAGAACGTATTAAAGGAAGGGTAAAACCTGGTGTGTATAGCCAACAAAATATGAATGAAGTTGTTATTGGTATGAAAAATATTCGTGACCATGTAGATTTATTAAGTAAACAATTAGCGGAAAATCCTTTAGCAATAACTCACTCTGATGATTTTGTTCAAGTAGTTGCTGACAATGTTGGAGAATATTTAACTCGAAGTTATAAAGCATTTGGTGCGGATAAAAAAGATTACATTGCTAATTTATCTCGTTCTCCAGAAGGACGTGCTATAATTGATAAAGCAAAAGGATTTATTGCAAGTAAGAATCCAAAATATGGAGAAGTTATTAAAGATGCTGATGGAGTAATTGTAGGATTTAAAGCATTAGACGAAACCGCAGACATTGCTATGAACAATCAAATTAGATTAATTCTTGAAGGAGGAAATACTGGTACAGTGCGTGGAGTTCTTGCTAAAAATAAAGCATTAGATGATGCTGTGTTTAAAAGTGAAACTAATCTTCCCCCTGAAATTAAAGCGCTATTAGGAGAAGTAAAAGATCCTTTAAAACAATATGGTGAGTCAGTTGCTAAGATCCAAGGGTTTTTAGGTTCTGCTAAATATTTTCAAAAGTTAAAAGATATCGGAGAAAATAAATTTTTCTTTAAGGGAGAAACAGTAGGAGAAGGAGGTTTATTATTTAATGCACCAATTAGATCTTCTCAATGGAATCCTTTAGATGGCTACTATACTACTCCTGAAATTTTACAATCTATAGATAGGTTAACACAAGAAGCTGCTGATCCTAGCTTTGCGATGTCCATGTACAATACTTTATTGTTAGGACCTAAAGCTTTAACACAAGAAGCTAAGACTACTTTATCTCCAATTACTCATATGCGTAACGTTATTAGTGCCTTGGCTTTTACAGGTATGAACGGAAATTTTTTTCGTCCCGCTATGTTTATTGAAGATTTTAAACGTGCCTTTCAAGTAACTAAGACAGCAGCAAAAGGACAACTTGAAGGAGATTTTGGTAAACGACTTTTTGATAAAGGATTTAAATCAGCAGAAGATTTTAAACAATTTGTTGATGACTATCAAAAATATCAACGTTTAGGTATTGTTAATACCGCAGCTCGTTTAGGAGATTTAAAGAAAACATTAGATGAAATAAGCACGGGATTTGAACATTTAACAGAAGGAGGGAAAAAGAATACTCTTCTTACAAGCCTAGCTAATAAATTTAAATGGGCTGATCCTTATAGAAAAGGTGCTAGAACATTATACCAAGCAGAAGATGATATATATAAAATTCAAAATTTTCTTTCAGAAAGAAAGAAATTTGATGAAGTCTTTAGACCAGAATTTGCTAGAAACCCGGCTCGTTTTATTGATGATGCAAAAAGATTTGATATAGACTTAGCTGCAAATCCCCGTCAATTTGATGATTACTTAGATGAGTATGCAGCAGACATTGTAAAAAATAATATTCCTAACTATGATTATGTAGGACGATTGGTTCAAGGATTAAGAAAACTACCTTTTGGTAATTTTGTTGCATTCCCTGCAGAGGTTATTCGAACAGGAATTAATACAGCAGTGAGAGGAATGAGAGAATTTAGAGATCCTTTAACAAAAGGTATTGGTATGCAACGTTTAGGAGGAGTAGCTTTATTTGGACTTGGATCAGGAAAACTAATGACTGAAGTAGGACAAGCTATAACAGGAGTAACTAATGAACAATTAAATGCACTTAGAGAATACTTACCTGAGTGGTCTCAAAATTCAGACATCATTCCCGTTAAACAAGATGGTCAATTATACTTTATAGACTACTCTCATATTAATGCTTATGATGCTTTAACTAGACCCTTTCAAACAGTAATGAATGAATTGAGTAAAGGATCAATTAATGAAGAAAATTTTGCACAAAATATGACGAGTGCTATCGCTAAAGGCTTAGGAGAATTATCAAAACCTTTTGTTAGTGAAGCAATATTTACTGATTTTGTTTTAGATATCTATGCAAGAAATGGTGTAACAAAAGAAGGTTACCAAGTATTTTCACCTGAAGACGATTTAGGAACTAAAGCATCTAAAGTATTTACAGCAGGAATGAAAACATTTTTACCTGGATCTCTTCCTCAATTCTACCGTATGGGTTTAGGTATAACAGGAGGATTAGATGCAAGAGATAGAAAATATAAATTCTTTAATGAGTTTCCAGGAGCATTTGGATTTAGAATAACAGATCCTTTTATTGAAGATTCTATACAATTTAAACTTTCAGAGTTTAATAGTGCTAATAAAGAAGCAAAAAGAATGATTACACGAGATATTTTAAAAGGAGCTATTGGTCCTGGAGACGCTGAAGAGCTATACATGCGTGCTAATAAAGTAAAATTAAATGCTGATCGCAAGTTACTTAAATCTATTGAAGCGGCTAAATTATTAGGAATGAGTAATCAAAAAATAAATAAAGTTTTAAAAGAACGTTTAAGTTCATCGGAAAGAGCATCTATACTAAATAATAAATTTAGACCTATTAAACTTTCTGACTTTGTTAAAAAAGAATTAAGAGACAAGGGAAAAATTAGAGGACTAAAAGATTTTTATGTTAATATTAATAAATCAATTAACAATTCTTATAAAAATTTAATTGGAACGAATATTTTTTCTGATCCTAAATCTATTTTTAAAGGTGGAATTAAATACATGGGTTACGGCTCACGGTTCATGGAAGGACCTATTGGAGGAGGAGAACCTACTTCTTTAGTAACAACACCTTCCTTTACTTTTGATCAAGGAGTAACGCCGGCTAATATTAATGCGCCTAAAACATCTGAATTTATTCTTCCTTCTAATTTAAGTTCAAAGAGTATTCCAACTCAAGGAGCTCTTTTAAACCCATCTGACACATCTCAACTTGCCAAAAGCGGAGATATTGATATAACTGAAGCTATTGCAGCAAGGAGAACATAATGGCATCAAAACTTAGAGCTAGAACTAGAGGAAAATTAAGGAAGCGTAAATCTAAGTCTACACGTGATCAAGGTATAATTAAGTCACAGAAAAAAACTAAAAAGAAAGTTGATTATAGTCAACTATCTGGACGTGATGCCGCTATAGTTAAGTCACAGAAAAAAACTAGAGCAGATAAAATAAAAGAAGCGGAACAATCTGTAGGTAGTCTTGATAGAAGAATTAATCAAGCATTGGAAGACGGAGATAAAGAAAAGGTTAAAGACCTACGGTCCAGATTAAATAAGTTTACTAAAACCTTGGGACAAGAGAGAGCGATCCAAGCAGGTGGAGTTTTAAGAAATAAAGATGGTAAAATTATAAGAGATAGTTCTGGTAACCCTGTCTTAACAGGTACAGGAAAAAAAGTTTATGATCTTACTAAGAATGTAGATTTTATAGACCCAACCAGAAGAATGCAAAATATTTATCCTGATATGTATGATGCGATATACCCTTTTTCATCTCAGTTACAAAGAGGATTACCAGGCACACGAATAGTTAAGGGATTTTTGGGAATAGATGATAAAGATACTCCTTATAGATATCCTGAAACAGGTGATGTATTTGGAAAAGGTGCATTTCCTGCGCAACGATATCCACTAGATTGGATTCTTCCTTCTGACAGACAAGAGCCATTAGATGAAAAACCTTTTAGTATTTCCGATAGACAACCAGGATTAGATTGGGAAAAACCAACACCACCTGGAAAAGATGAAATTACAGATAAGGATAGACAAGCAGCTATTGATAGAGGGATTACTCCTGAGTTTATATATCCTCTTGAAGATGATTTAACCACCGATATTATTGAAACAGGGTCTAGTGACGGTAGCGCTTTGCAATTAGCAGAAGCAGCAAATACAAAAGGTGAGTTAGCAGATATAGTAGAAGAAATTACCAATCAAAAAAATTTAAATAAATATCCCTATCAAAATGTATTTGCTTTACCGAAAGAAGTTAAAGAAAACTTTAATAAAGAGGCTGAAGAAAATAGAAAAACATATGAAATGGAAACATATGGTAGAGAAATAACACCAGCAGATTTAGCTAAGGCTGGAATAAGTGAAAGTTGGTATGAACAACGGTATGACACACCTATAGTACAAAAACAATTATTTCAAGCAGATGTAATAGATGAAAAAAATGTACAGACTCCTATAGTAAAGGATGTTGAAGCAGCACGGAGTGGTAACTTATTTGGCCAACTTGTTGGAGCACCTGTAGATCTTGCGGGTAAACTTGGTTTAAACGTAGTTCCAGGTTATAACGAATGGGCTGATTACATTAGAAATGAGGCTTTTGTTAAACCAAATACATATTCAGGCCAAGAGTGGTTAGATAAACAAGCAGCAGATAAAGCAACAGCTATTAATAATATTCAAGTAGATAACACATTAAATGATACTCAAAAAATACAGTTAACAGATCTTATAAATAACCCACCGGACATGAGTACTGGTTTGTTAGATCAAAATAATTTAAGTCTTTCTGATATGGTGGTTAATGAAAACTTTGATACAGGAGTAAACACGGATCAAGGTTCTCTTGATGTATTAAATTCATTAGCAGAAGAACCTAATTATTTAAAAAGATTATTTAGATTTAATCAATAACAATGAATTTATCAATGCGTGATTGGATATGGGTTGGTTGTATAGTGGCTGGCATTGCTTTCACTAATGGGATGATGTCATCACGGGTCACGGCCCTTGAATCAAAGATAAAAGATATAGATATGTTGCGTATTGATGCACGGCTCTCGGTTATTGAGGTACAAGTAAAAGAAATTAATCAAAAATTAGATACAATATTAAGCGTCAACTGATATATGAAATAGACGTGGATATTCTTTTAAAAGATATCTTATTGTTGCCTTGAGTTTAAGAATATAAGCAGGATCTACCGCATATCCTTTAAGAGTTTCTACTAATGCCATCACATTTACTTCCCCACTTACATATTGTTTTATCCTTAATTCTTGGTAGTCTTTAAAAAGATGATGAGTGTTTAAAAGATTAATATAATCTGCAACTGACTCACATTTTTTATCATACACACGAATCATAATGCTGGGATTACCTAAAGCTTTTAAATGTTTAGAAGTAGGATCTGTTTCAATAACACCATAAAAGTTATTTCCTTCTTGAGCAAAACGAGATTTACCCCAATCAGATTCAAGAGCTGCCTGAGCAACACTAATAATTATAATAGAACGTGAATGTGGGGGAAGAAAACTATTAGATAATTGGGTACATTCAATTATTCCATTAACAAATTCTTTATTATTTGAATAAGTAAAATCAAAATTAGTTAATGCCGTTTGACAAAATAAAAATAATGTTAGACATAAAGATTTCATACATCACTATCTTATCCAAGTAATAATAACATGTCTATCCCCTTGTACAACAGGAGTAACAGCGTGAGGAAAACAAAAGTTACTAGGAAATACAATAGCACTATGTGCTTTCTTAGGAATTATATATTCACCTTCAAAAAAACTAAAGTCCCCACCTCTATAATCGTCATTAAGAATTAAAGAACAAGTTAAAATACGAGGTCTTTGAGCATCAGAAAAATCAACATGTTCTTTATACTCTTGGGCTTTTTCCCCTACATATAATACATGGTCCCACCCCGTTGTATCACCTTTAATAGAGTCAAAAAAATGAAACTCTTGAATATAAGACTTAAATACTTTCATAAATATATCAGCAATTTCTTTGTTAAATTTAGGATCAAGAGGCTTAATTAAACAATTACGATGCGAACTTATTTTACCACCACCAGTAGTTGCTTGGTTAAACTCTAAATCTTTTTGATAAATAATACGACGAGCTAATTCAAGTGGAACAATATCTTTGTATTCTTTAATATAGTTCTTAGTAAATTTATATTTTTCTTTTTTGTTCATAAAAATAACATTCTCCTGTATCTTTCACCATTAATAATCTTATACCTAAATTGTGTTGAAGAACACTAGGTGAACGATTTATTTTATATCCTTTATATTTTCCTGTTTTTCTCAAACTTTCACTCTTAATATCTATAGGAATCATTTTTCCTTTTTCATCCATAGCAATCACGTCACACGGACCAAGGCCACTTACATTATCAAACACATAATAATCATTTATAGTTAACCATTGCATGGCAATTAAATGATTAATAAAACCTTTTTTATGTCTTCTATTCAGCTTCACCCCACGAAGGACCTATTTCAGCATCTACCTTAGATGGCACTCGCAAATCAATTGCATGCTCCATAATTTCTATGATCTTCTTTTTCTCTTCTTCAGTAGAAAAAGAAATATCTAATTCATCATGAACTTGTATAAGTGGTAAAAATCCCTCTTCATATAAACATAACATAGCTTTTTTTGTTTGGTCTGCAGCAGACCCTTGAATCAATCTATTTAATGCTTTGTATGTCCAGGCACGTTTAATCCTACCCATTCCCCCGTATTCTATTTCTGCTTGATCTTTAGGAAGAGGTTTATGAACACCCCAAGCAGAGGGTTCCCATAACTCAAAGCGACATTTTCTTCCTAAAAAAGTTCTAACATATCCTCTGTCGCCTGCTTTTCTCATCGTAAGTTCAGTTAATTCTTTTACAAAAGGCACAGTAGAGTGATAATTTTTAAAGACTTGATCTATATCATCTTTATCTAGCCCTAATTCACTCATCAGTTTACCCTTACCCATTCCGTACATCATACCTAAGTTAATTGTTTTAGCTTGCTTACGGTCTATATTTGCCATCTTAGCGACTGTATCATGGAAATCTATATCTCTTTCTTTGTATCCTTCTACTAAAGAATTTACTCCATCCATAGCGTCTTGAGACTGTAACCAATCACTTACGACTGCCCCATAATGAACAAGAAGACGTGGCTCCTGCTGTGAATAATCAAAGATCCCCCATTTTTCCCTTTCTTCCGGTATAAATAATTGTCTTATCTTAGGACTAATTTTGGGATTTCTTGCAGGAATTTGTTGTAAATTGGGATTTTGCATACTTAATCTCCCAGAAATAGTACCACCTTGGTCCGATCTTAATTGGTTTACATCTGCGTGTATACGTCCTTTATGTTCATGTCTTAAAATAGAATCAATAAAAGTCGTCCTTGCTTTATTTACTTCTCTTGCCTCAACAATTTGTTGAGCAAATGGATGAGAATGTGTCAATAAAAAGTTCTTATCAAAGCTAGGTAATCCTGTAGGTGTACGATTATATTTTATTTTAAGTTTATCAAAAGCCTTGGCAATAGATAAAGGTGCAAGAATTTCTAACTCAAACCCACAAGTTTTATATAATCCTTCTAATATTTTTTTCTCTTCTTTTCTAAAATTTTTTTTAATAAGTTCGGCTTTCTCAACGTCTACCCTCACTCCTTTTCTTTTCATGTGAAATAGAACAGGAAGTAAAGAAGTTTCTAAATTAAAAACTGTCGTAAGTTCTTGTCTTATTATCTCTGTTTTTAATGTTTGCCATAGTTTTAAAGTTACAGCAGCATCTTGTTCTGCGTAAGGACCAACGTACATAGCAGGTAACAAATGCATTTCTGCCTTTGCATCAACACCGAAATCTTTGGCAGCCTCATATAAACCTGCCTCTGATTTAGTTTCTCCAATAAAATCTTTTGATACATCTCTTAATGTATAACTAAATCGGTTCTCATCAATTAAACCAGTAGCGATCATTGTATCAACAATCCTACCTTTTACTTCAAGGCCCATGGCACTTAACCATCCAATGTCATACATTGCATTATGAAAAATTTTATCGCATGGTAATTCTAAAATTTTCTTAAGTTGTTTCTTAAATATTCTTTCATCAAAGTTACCACCACCAGGATGTGCAAGAGGAAAGTATCCTTTCCAACCATCCACGGCCAACGCTACACCAATAACTTTTCCCTTTTTAACAGCCCAACCCGGTCCTGTTGTTTTTAAACCGGGATCATGAGTTTCTAAATCAATAGCAATCTCTGTTGCTTCTTCCAAATTAGGAATATTTTCAGGAGGTATCCATTCGCTCGGAGCCTGAAAAAGAGAGGGTTGTCTCATTCCTCCCTTTCATTTATTTCCCCAGCGATTGCAGCGTAGGCAGCCAAGTCTATGTAGCTATCTACTTTATGTGCATGCATTAGTCTTGCCACTTTAACTAATGCCATACACATCGCCACATCATGTGCAGATATATCTTTGCGGAGGAAAATAGACCACAACGCAGCGATGTTCTTATGATTGGTAAGCTTATCGCCATAATCATTTTGACGATCCTTACCTATTAATTCTTTTGCTTGTTCTAAAATATTCTTTGATATCATTTTTTTAAAATAAAGCAGGCAATATGCCTACCTAATCCTTTCCCTTGGCTATTATCTTCTGTTGCTAACCATTTAACATCTTTTAAATTTCTAACTTCTGCTCCAGATTCTAATAACATTAATATCCATTTATCTATGGGAAAAACAAAAACCACATCTTTACCTTTTTCATGTTCTGTAAGAGCTTTTCTAACCCATGCTGTTGGACCTTTCTTTTTCCCCTCATGCATTATAGATCCAAAGGGAGGATTAACATAACTAGACTTACCCCAATCACATGTAAGACCATCGAAATCTTTTGGTAAAGGATAAGGACACGGATCAAAATCAAAATTAAATTCTTTATTTAATTGATCATATAAGTCTGGTGGAGTTAACCAATAATGTTTTCCATCTTTAGGATTACCTATTTTAAATTTATTTTTATTTGGATTTTTAACTACTTTAACCATTAAAATATTTCTCTAAACTCACGAGTAGATTCAGAAGAAACAACATGTAAAGATTTTTTTGCTCTTGTTACTCCCACGTAAAACACTCGCCTTTCATCGTCCTGTTGGACAAAATAATTATCATCTACCTTCTTAGGTAAGTCTGTTAATAGCATAACATTATCGGCTTCGCCACCCTTTGCTGCATGAATCGTAGATAACTTAATATTTTTTGACACATTAAAGTCTTGGTGGCGCCGTAAAGCTGCCGTAATATAGACTTTTTGGTACTCCGGAATAGTATCTAAAGCAACATGCCAAGGTCTATCTTTATGTACATTTAATCCATGATCTAAAACTAATGTGTCATGATCATAATCTTTTTCTTCATCAGCATTGCGTAACTCTTTATAGCCATGAGCAATATGATTATTACCGGACATATAATAATAAATATCTTTAACTAATCTAAAAGGAATTACTCCTCCTTGTTGAATTTGTTTCCAACCAATGATAGCATTCAACATTTTTTCTGGTACTGAAGAACGATTATATCTCTCAAAAAACCAACCTCTTGTTTTAAGGTCCTCGGCTATTTGATCTAATAAATAATTTGTTCTTCCTAAAATAAGCCAAGTTCCATTTGATAAATCCATTAAGTGATTCAAACGAGTACGATGGTAATGTAACTCTCCTTCTTCTGAACGTGGTTGCCATACCTTCTCTACTCTTCCCATAACAGGAGTAATAATTTTATGTGCCACTGTATGAACCTTACGAGGAATACGATATGACTTGTCTAGTATTTCTCTCTCACACTTTAACTTTCCTAATCTTCCTATGTCTGCACCTGCCCAATTAAATATAGCCTGGTCATCATCTCCTGCAATATAAGCTCGATTAGATTTACGAATAATTTTTTCTACCATTTGCCATTGAATAAAACTTAAGTCCTGAGCCTCATCAATAATAACTACATCTAATCGTGGTGCCCTATCTTCTTTAATAAATTCTAAAATCATATCAGTATAATCAAATAATTTATTTTTCTTTTTATATTCTGCAATCCCCCTACTAATATAATTTAACTTATCATATCCCCCATCTATGTGAACATTAGCATTACAAAAATAACTCATTAAAGATACTCCTCTTATCTTAGCTTGGTCAATCATTCCAATGTACACATCTTTAGCAACACTAACTCCAACATCATTCACAGTTTTGTTAGGATTAAGTAAGGGGATCTGCAACCAATCAGATAATTCTTTGTAATGAAAATCTCCCATTACATCAGCAGGTTTTAATTTTAAATTGTGGTAAGCAAGACTATGAAGAGTTCTAAAATAAGTAAAATCTTTTCTTTCTAAATTAAACTTAGCACAAGCCCTAGTGACTGCTTCATGCGCAGCTTTTTTAGTAAAGGCAAAGTAACCAATCTTATCAATGGGAGTTCCATTCTTTATTTCTTCTTCAACTATATTTAATAGTCGTGTTGTTTTTCCTGTACCAGGTGGACCAAAGATAGTCACAACTTTCTCAGCGTGTCTATCGTTTAGAACCATCTTCGTCCTGAATTAACATTAAATTTAACTTGATCATTTTAAGATCATTAACTAACATTCGCCTCGTTAATTTTAATTTTTTATTCTCTGCTTTAGTTACAAGTTGTGCGGCTATAGTTAAAGTTTCTTTAATCAATTTCTGCATTCATTACCTCCAATATTACCGTCCCTAGATAATAGGGAATTTGAGGAATTAAACTATTCCCTAATCCTTTAAGTCTGTCCACCCGCTTGGGTATCCCATGAGCCACTCGACCCACGTTGGGTTCAATGTCCCACCAGCGTGACCAGCTAGTCTTCCTTTCTTCTTGGCTTTTTCGTAATTCGTATTCACTCCCGTATCTTTGTGATCCCTCGCCGTTGGTGTTGGCCACAACCCCTCTCTCACTTGAACTGTTTGGGCTAAATTTAAACTGTTCCTCTTCTCTTGGCTTGGACTCATTTCTTGTGTTATTCTTCCACTCGTTGGTGTTGGCCACATCACTTGTTGACATAGAGGAGGTTTCTGTCCCCCGCCTGGATGTTTCTTTCGTGGTTTCTGTATGTTGTAACGATCGAATGCTGTCGGAGTTGACCACATGTGAGTCGCTTTGTGTCCGTGCTGTACTTGTTCTGCTAGATTGCCCGGTGGTACTGTTGTCCTCCCTATGCTCTCTCGATATTTTTTTCTCTTCTCCATTGACTCTTTGCTCCTCGTTGAAATTGTAGTTGCGCTCGGAGTAAGCCACAATCCAGATTCTTTCTCTTTGGTGGTTGGCACCGACGCTCGCAGCTGAAATACTAAACGGCCTAACGGAGTAGTCTTCACTCTCCAAGTCCTTGATAACGGTGTCGAGACCGAGTTTAATGTGTCCAGGAACGTTTTCTCCAATAACCCAAGTCGGCCTACATTCTTTGATAAGTCTAAAATACTCTGGCCAGAGGTGTCTCGGATCTTCTTCACCTTTTTTAAGTCCAGCGACGGAGAAAGGTTGGCAAGGGTATCCTCCTGTAATAATGTCGATGGAATCAATTCCATCTGCTTTGAGTCTTTCATAGTTCAGCTCCTTTATATCTTTATATTGTTTAACATGAGGCCAATGTTTTTGCAGCACTTGTCTCGGGTACTCTTCGATATCGCAGAAGGCTTTTGTTTCAAAACCTCCAGTGGCTTCAAGTCCTAAACTGAAGCCACCGATACCACTGAATAAATCTAAGTGATTAAGTTTCATTTTTTATCTTCCAATCCTGTTGCATCAGGATGACCCCAGTAATCTTTACGGAGTATTTTAAAAAGTTTGTAACAACCATCACAATAAAATTGATCTTTCGGATCTTCTATTACTGCATCATTGTCACAGTTTTTACATTTTACAAATTCATCATCATTAGAATGGGATTTCATCTTCATCACTCCTCTCCTTTGGTAATTCAATTTCTTGTTTTGGTTTCTCTAACTCATGTATCCACCAAAAGCGATAGTTTTTTCCATTTACTCTTCTCACTACAGTAGGATCGGGATATGTTTCTCCATCCTTTAAATCCCCAATTTCCTTGTTATTAAGTTGCCTTATTCTTGCTCCAATTCTTGTAGCATCAAAACCTTTAAATCTCTTTTTATCTAAGAATTCTTCCAGATAATGCATACGAAAATATGTCTTACCTTTTTCTGTAAATGTTTTACCTAATCGTATGACCTCATCAAAAGATGTGCCATCCCCTTGATCCAAAACAAAAGACTCCAGGTATTGATCAAAGCGACCCTCTACCCTTACATCTTCTGGCATTTCAATTATCTCTACTTTCTCGATTAAATCTTTAATTTTATTCATCCACTGATCACGGCTCACGGAATTAACAACAATATTTATTTGATCAATGCAGGCTAAAATAAATTCAGATTGATTGTAAAGTTGACGTGTTGATAAACTTACTACCCTACCATCCACACTAATAAACCAAACAGAATTATCGGATTGATATTTTTGTAGATTAGAAAACTGATGTTCATATGCATATCCAATTCCATATTCTCTTTTACGACATTCAATTGAATCACAGAATGCACACATAGGTTGATCCTTACATTTGTATTGGTATTCTTGCTTAGTATGTTGATTAATTATCTTTTGAACTTGTTTATAATCTAATCGAGGATTGATATGATTAGCATTAAAGTCAGAAACTTTATCTTCCCATCCCTCTTTCCACTTCTTTTTTGCATAAACTGCATAATGATATAAAGTATTATCTCTCCCCCCTTCTCCAACCCCTTGTTCCATTAATGTTTGTAAACAAGGTGGACCATCACTTAACTCATCTGATTTTAAAGCAACTTGTTTAGGTTGGATTTTGTTAATATCCTGGGATTTAATTTTGTACTTATCATAGAGAGAATAAAACTCGTCCAAAGTAGCAGCATTACCATTGTCCAAAAAACCATAACGATTACCATCATCACTATTAAAGTAAGGTAGATTAAGGAAGTTACCAGTGTCGCCACGCTCGGCATTAATTTTAATTTGCTTAGGAAAAACTTCACAATTACCATAACCTAACACGGCAGCTAATTGAGTCAACTTATTTCTTAAATCCTCAGCACTAACTGGATCTTCTACAAATAAAAATAAATGAGCGCCACCACTTTTAGATCGACATACAATAAGAGGAAGTTCTAAACTTCTTATTTTTTTTACAATTTTTAAATGATCGAGAGGATAAGTGTCAACATCAATACAACCCCAAGAACAAGTGCTATCATCTCTAATGGGGATGATACCAAGACTAGGTTCCACACCCTCAAGATGATTTTTCCATAGTGCATCTGTAACAATATCTTTTTTAATATATGCATTACCGCCCTGCTTTCCATTCTTTACATCTCCTGAATTGTATTGCCCATAGGCTCTTTCCAACCCTGAAAATATTTGTTTAAATTTTTCTATACTCATAAGACAGCCTTGTTTTGCGAGTCGTTGAGTGTATAAGTTTAAATGATCTCATCGTTGGATACCTATACACTCTAGTGAAGTGACTCGAACCTCCATGCCTTTTGGAACTTTCCAACGAAACTAGAATGGAGTTTTTTCGTCTTGTTTTTCGTCTTGATCCGGCACTAACTTATCTTTTGCTACTGCCATCTCATCAGAAAAAGAACGAGCTTCTTTGACATGGTCTTCAGTTGAAAGCATAGAATCTATTTCTATCTTCCACTTGTACCAAGTCTTATCTCCGCTTTTTGTCTTTTCTGTTTTCAATAAATAAGAGTGAGACCACATAGGAGGAGTGAAGTAAACACCCTTCGAATTTTTGATCTTTAAATTCTTCATCTTACTATTCCAATTTCTACTCGGAGTTAGTTGAGATGACTTCATTGATATAACAGCCTGACTTGTCTCTCCCTTCCCACCAATTATCAAAACAAAATAATTTGCTGTCTCTTCAATGTAATTACCTGAATTATCATTGGTGTAGTATTTATTATCCTCACCACGAACCGTATTGTTCATGACTTCTTTGGATTGATGCACGTTTATAGGACCTTTAGCACCACTTCCTTGAGGAGCCCATTCAACATAAGTTTTATGGTAGATACAAGGAACAACTTTGACTCCTTGATCTGAAGGCCACCAGTCTCCTGTCACAGAATTAAATACATGACCTGCTCTAAGAGCATCATCATTTTCTAATTCTGGAGACATGGCTTGTAGTAGTTTTAATCGAGGAAGTTGCAGATCGTCTGCATTCATATCCTCAAAACCAGTCTGTACATTTTCAAACTGATTCATTATTGCAACGGCTGAATTGCCATTGTTTTTTTTCACAACTTGTTTATTCATAATTTATACCTCATAAATTTATTGCTTGATGTTGACTTTATTAAGTCGATAAACACCAAACAAGGTTTCATCAAAATCCACACCGTCTCTTGCCTTTGCATTGAGATACGATCTTAATGTACTGTTATGGATAGTTGATGTTTCATTCGGAATCAATCCCGAATTCTCTGCTAGTTGTTTGAATTCCTGAGCGACCTTATCCTCGCCTTTTTTGAAATCCACACTTACTATGTTCTTTATAATATCACCATCTCCCTGTTCTCTGATCCAGGTAAATGCTTTGTCTTTATTATCTTCTTTAATAGAGCAGTAAAGTTGCTCCTTTGTAGTTACTTTAGATCCATCTGTTAATTTTATTTCAGATAAACCTTTAGATTGTAAGAGGTCCGTAATGCTATCAGCAAGTACCTGCTCCTCTTCCTTTAATTTTTTTACCATTTCTTCTGTTGACGCAATCTTCTGTTGAACCAATTTGATTCTCTCCAGCTCATTACCTAATTGTCCTAAAGCCTCATCGTCAATTGTGTTAAAAGATTTAGTAAATTCGTCTTCGAATACATTTAAAATATCATTCATATCTATTCTCCCACATTATCTTTTATTATTTACTTGCATTAAATCTTATAGTCAAGTAATAAAATAAATTAATTAATTATGAGTGAATATATTTTTAAGACAAAGCCATATGAACATCAGTTCAAAGCCTTAAAAAAATCATGGAACAAAGAGTTTTATGGGCTTTTTATGGAGATGGGTACAGGTAAATCTAAAGTTTTAATAGATGAGATAGCCAGTCTTTATCTTCGTGGCAAGATTACGGCAGCTCTTATCATTGCACCCAAAGGTGTATATCGTAACTGGGAACGAGGAGAATTACCTACTCATATGCCGGATCAAGTGCCAACATTAGTAGCTGCATGGAAGGCTCCAAGTGAAATGTCTAAGAAAGATAAGGAGGATCTTAAAAATATTCTTATTCCTAATGGGAAACTAAGAATCTTATTAATGAATGTAGAGGCTTTTAGTTCTACTAAAGGAACTAAATATGCAGCACAGTTTTTACACAAATCTAGCGCACTCATGGCTGTAGATGAAAGCACTACAATTAAAACACCAAGTGCTTCACGAACAAAAAATGTTTTACGGGTAGGTAAGTTAGCCCAGTATAGAAGGATCATGACAGGATCTCCTGTTACTAAGAATCCTCTCGATATTTTTTCGCAATTAGAATTTCTTAGTCCTACTATTTTAAAACAAAATTATTGGGCATTCCGTTCTAGGTATGCGATTATGCGCAACGTGAACTTCGGTCCACGCTCCACGCAACTGGTCGTAGGATTTCAACGATTACCCGAACTTAATAAAGTTGTAGAGCAACACTCATACCGAGTACTCAAGGAAGATTGTTTAGATCTTCCGGATAAAGTTTATGAAAAAAGATTTGTTAGTCTTACTCCAGAACAAGTGAAAGCATATGAAGAGATGAGACGTTTTAATATGACGGAACTAGAAGGAGAAGTCATGACGAGTTTATCAAGCCTCACGGCTCTGATTAGATTACATCAGATAAGTTGTGGTCATGTAACACTAGATAGTGGAGAAACAAAAGCCTTAAAAAGCAATAGGATGAATGAACTTCTTAATGTTCTTGATGAAGTTGAGGGTAAAGTTATCATCTGGGCTAGTTATAGATTTGATTTAAAACACATAGAAGAAATATTAAAAAATAAATTTGGAGAAGAGAGCACGGCATCTTACTTTGGAGATACAAAAGATAAAGATCGTCAAGATATTGTTGAACGATTCCAGGATAAGAACTCTAAGTTGAAATACTTTGTAGGTAATCCTTCAACCGGAGGGTATGGCCTAACATTAACAGCAGCTCATACCGTAATTTATTATTCAAATACCTATGACTTAGAAAAGCGAATGCAATCTGAGGATAGGGCACACAGAATTGGTCAGGTTAATAAGGTAACTTATATTGATTTGATTAGTGAGGGAACTGTAGATGAAAAAATTGTCCAAAGCCTACGCAGCAAGATTGATATCGCAAGTGCTGTAATGGGTGAGGATGTTAAAGAATGGTTAATTGAACCAATTAAAAAAAGGAGAAAATGATGGATACATCAAAATATAAATCGGTAGCCACAAAAATGGAGACCTATCACAAAGCCAAATTAATGGCTGAGAATACACATCGATCAATAGGATCGTATATTTCCATGGTCATTGATGAGGCATGGAAGAAACAAAAACCTGCAGTTAAAGGTAAATTAAAGGAAGTGTCGTGAACTTTTTCATATGGCATACATTAATAATCTTATTTGTTTTCTTTTGGGGAGCGTGTTTAGGATTTATTTTTAGAGGAAATTATGAAACTAGAAAAAAGATTACGAAAAGAAAAGAAGCGACTAGATAGGATAGCGCTTCGTGACCCACGGACCAAGGAACAAATGGCTTCTCGGATGCGATGGGAAAGATTATATTCTATCATCAGAAGGAGGTATGATGACAAAAATATGTCCGAATTGTAAAGGTAATGGGTTCAGAGTATTTAGATGGGAGGCAGAATCCATTACTGAACAGTGTAAAGTGTGTCATTCCCAAGGAGAATTAAAGGAAAATAAACACTATCATCAGAGTTGGGATGAAACAGATCACTTAGGAAATATCAATAGAACACTATACTTTGGACCACCTTTAGACCCTGAAAGTTTTTCCAGATATAAGATAGAATCTGACTAGGTATTGAATTTTTTATAAAAGTGATCTGATTAAAGTGGTTCATTTTTTGTCAGATTATTCTGACTATACTTCTATTCCTTTTTTTCTAAAGGCAGAGGACATAAAAGTGTTAATTGTTTGAACATAATCCGACATGCTTGACAAATACTTTGCATGTCTTCGATATTCTTTAAGTTCCTTGCCCTGAACTTTGATTATTTTGTAAGTAAGACCAGCAAGGTAAATTTCTGTTTTTAATTTTTCAGTATCTTTACCTCTATTGGTATTTGCTGAACAAATCATTTTGCCTTTTTCGTGGTTTTTGTCATATGCTTCTGCATTTTTATCAATACGCATTTGATCAGCAAAATAAGTATTCCAAAATTCAATTGCCTTATCAGTTTGGCAATCAAAATTATGGTAGGCTTTTCTTCGTTCATTTTTTCCTATTTTAATTTCTGGAAAAAACTTAATAATAAAATCTGGTTTCATAAGAACTCCATTTTATTACTTCAATCAGATTCACTTTTTAAAGAACAAAGATTTTCTAAAAAAATCTTATAAAGATTATATATGAGATTTAATGGGATTACAAGTAAAACTTGTTTTACCGCAGAAAACCGCCATTATTTTAAAGTCCTAAATTTTGACAAAAAAGTAAAAATTTACAAAAAAGTAAAAATTATTCTAGAATAACTCATGTATCATTGAATTTTTTATAAAATATCTTATAATGCGCCTTTTAAACTAAGGCTGCTTATGAGTATTCGATTGCCTGATAGTCCGATAAGAAAAATTTATCGGTGTAATAAATGTAAAGACCTCTCTGTTAATTTTTGGAATTCTAAGTATGATAGAACCTACACAATAGAGGAGTGGTTAACCATCTGTGAAGAGGGAAAGGATGCTTTACGCAAGATTTTAAGACCTATTGCAGAAGATCCTAAATTTTTTTTAGATTAAACACCACACATACCTTCGCAAACATTATCAAACATATCGTATTGTTCTTTTTTTGGTTTGAACTTTACTTGGTCGAGTGGTTGTGCTGACCTATGTAAAAATAATTTATCTTTTACATTCCGTGATCCGTGTCTAATCTTTTTATCGAAGTCTACTGCATCTGCGAATTCTTCTGGGCGATTGTCTTTCATGTCTTGCCAATGTGCATCATCGTGAAATGGACAACAGATACACGCTGACTTCGTCGGTTTTTTATGTCCTCGCTTCTCGAACCAATCCTGGCATTGTCTCCGGTTAATGTTTAATTCAAGTAAGGGCCAACGATTAATAATGTATTTATCTCTCGCTGGTTTCATTCTTGCTATCTCATCTGTTGAGATTCCTATCCACTGTTCTACCCATACATTTTTCTTAACGTGTTTGTAGTATCCCACGCCTAATAGTTCTCGAATCTTTTTTCTAATTGGTTGAATCTTATAATCATTTGTACATTGGCGCATGAGCATTCCTTTTTTTCCTGTCTTTGCATTCACGGTATAAAAGGGAGCGGTCGGGAATCTTGTCCCATGGTCCACGGAACTGACCATATCATCTCGGATGTTTCCTTTCATTACTCGGTATACTGGAAAAGGTAATTGCTTCTCTAACCAATTTAAATATTCATATACATCAGGTGGTTCGTATCCTGTGTCGGCAAAAATTGCACAATCTGGCATAGGTCGTATGTGTCCCTCTGCTGCCATCATTGCCATTGTTGATGATTGAACTCCTGCACCTAAAGATAAGATCACAAGTTTAGGTGTCTTGTCGTGTTGTGGTAGTAATGTACCGAAGTATTTATCTTTAGTAAGATCCATCGTCTTTTCTTAATTTTACTTTAAGATAAGTTCTAAACTTATTTACTCGGTTGTAAGGAAATGTAATTCCTCCATCATAGTCCACACATTTAGCCATAAAGCGATACCAATCATGGCCCTTGCCTCTATAATCTTGAATCCAGGATCTCGCTTTGTCCGTTTTGGGAATAAAACTTACCCATAAGTCATCGTAATGAATTGTATATTTATTTTCTATTAGTTCCAAAGTACCTGTCCCCCGCTACAAATATCATAAAGGCGATACAAATCAAAACAATAAGTATCGCCCCTAGTAAAATATTAGTTATCATTATTTTCTTTTACCTTTTTATCGAAGTATTTAATAGCCTTCATGTTATGGTCCTCGCCTGTAAATATTCTTCCAGCCTCAACTTTAATAAGTTGCCACTTACCATTAATTTTTACAACGATTGTTTTCATGTTGCCTCTTTATTAAGGTATTTCTGATCCGGCATATCTATATAACCCTCAACATCTTCTATTCCATCTACCCAACAATCAACATCATGATATTTTCCAATATTTATTCTTATATCTTGTGTTGCTTGATGAACCTCTTGTTCTAAACTTTGTATGATTAAATCTTCATCCTCAGTTAATACTCTATCTTCGCCGTTCTTGTCTTTACCAAAATTCTTTTCTAGTTTTGGCTCAACTATAATTACATATTTCATTCTTTTTCCTCCTATAACTCAAATGTTTTTTCATGCACATCAAATTCATCTGAATCATCTGGAGCACAACCATCTTCTATTCTTATTTCATTATGTTTTTTTAACCACTCATCAAAATCAAGAGTTGTTAATCCCATAAATTCTGGCTCTGGGTTTTGATCATATTTGGCATTATAAATAATTGCACTTACTGTTATTGTTTTACTCATTCTTTTTCCTCCTCATTGTCGTAATCAATCAATTCATAATCATAACCAGGGGGCAAGTCTGTCACATCTAACAGACAACCCCCTTCTATATATATTTTAATAGTTTTATCAGTGCTCATTCTTTTTCCTCCTAATGTTTATCGTGATTATGTTGAGATTGTGGCTCGTCGGATGGTTCTGTCATTCCATCATCATAATTAGGATCGTTAACTCTATCCCAAATATCCTGATATACTGCACCATGCTTTAAAACAAATATTAATTTAGACATTTCTGCAGCATCCTCCTCCATTGTCATCAGCCATTGTTTTACTTTACCCATATATTCTCCCCTTTTAGAGTTATTTATATGTTATTTATCCCATACAAATATAAATGTCAAATAAAAAAATGTCCCTCACACAGAAGAATGAAAACTATGTGAGGGAAGGGAGTGAATAGCCTCTTTTAGATGAGGCAAAACCATCTATACACATAATACATACTGTGTATAGTGTTTTTTACCCCAATTCTTTTTAACAAAACTCAAATACCTATCCATAGCGCCATAGCGCCATAGCAGTAAAAAAAATACTATACATTACAATGACTTAAAGGTCATTTTAGTGCTACGGCTCTGCTACGGCTGTTGATACTGCCATAGCAGTAGAAATAAAAATCTTTATTTTCCGCCACTTTAAATTATAAGATAAGTATGAATATTGACATAGTAAGAGATAAACTTACTCCGAAACAGATTAAATTTTGCTTATTGTTTGTTGAACATGGGGATGAAATGAGTGCTAGGGAATGTGCGATCCAAGCAGGATATGCTGAATCAGTAGCAACGAAGACTGCATCTGAGTTAAGAAAAAAACCTCATGTTGCAGAGTACATAAGAGAATTAAGGAACAAAGAAGAAAAGAAATACGAAGTAAATCTCCATAGGCATTTGAAAAGATTAGACCAACTAAGTAAAGGCGCAGAAGAAAAGGGCAACTGGAATGCAGCAGTCCAGGCTGAGAAATCCAGAGGTCAAGTGGCAGGTTTATATATTGATAGAAAAGAAATTATGCACGGCTCGATTGACCAATTAAATCGTGAGGAAGTTGATAAATTATTAACAGATATGGACAAGAAATTATCTATTGAAGGGAGTTACAAGGTACTAGATGACGACAAAACCAGAGACGAAATTTTGGAGAAGGATAAAGAATAAGTTTACAAAAATTACCTTTATTAGAATTGAGGCTGTTACACCCACAGGACTGCCTGATTTAAATGGATTATTTTTAGATACAGAAAAAAGACCACATGAATTTTGGGTTGAGTTAAAGGTAAGTTCAGGGAACAGGGTCAGACTATCGCCCGGTCAAATTTCGTGGCATATGAACAGATTTAAATTGGGTGGAAAATCATTTATCATGGTCACCCCCCTCGAACAGAGGGGCATCTCTGTGTACTCTGGGGGAAGGTCCTTGAACCTTGCGTCTCAAGGCTTGACCCTTGATCCTTGTGCCTTTTTCCCTGAGCCTTGTGTCTTCTCAAACCTTGAGTCCTGGTTCATGAACCATGTGCCTTGATCCTTGTGTCTTCTGTTATAGCATCTGATACAAAGGTGAGGTCCACCATTTTCACACTGGATCATTAACTCCAGGGAATACTCCCTGAAGCAACGATCGCATGAACTAATCTTTTTCAACTGTTATCTCCACCTGGTTGTCTGCTTCTAAAATGGTTTCAACCTTACACCCTTCTAAATTAAAATTTTCTAAAAAATAAAATCTTATGTCAAGATCCTTATCAAATTGTTTTAAAGTTTCTATCAATTGTTTAACTTTCATTCTCTTCACTCCTTTATTGCCCCAACTCGATTGCCTAGTAATCTTTCAGGGGCCAACAAATACAACCTTTAACTAGAATATAACGCCTGTATTTATTATGTGCTGTAAGTTAAGTTTAGACATTTAATTGAATACACCCCATACTAACTTTTTGTAATATTAATATCTTTAATTAAAAAAATAAATGTACTGTATTCTTTAAGGTAGTTTCTTACCTTCAACACAATTAATTATATAAGATATTATGGGAACATAGTCAACTAAATAATTATTTTTTTTTCTTGAGCCTTGCGTCCTATCTCTTGAGCCTTGCGTCCTGGTCCTGATATTATTAAACTTAGGTGAGTAATAAGGCTTGTGTGTCCCATTTTTATATACCTACTTAGGCTTGGGTTCTCCTTACTACTCACTTAAATTTAATTGGTAGCCCCTATTTCTAGGAGCCACCATCGGAGTGAACTAGGATCTATCCTCTTCAACCTCACCTAAAGCACTAAGTAAGTGTTTAGTGATCCGATCTATCTTTTCGCTATCTTGCCAAGCCTTGTATTGTGCTTTAGAGAGTAGTGAACCATCAATAAAATCATCAATATATAAACTGAATCTTTCACTAAATTGATGGGGAAGCGAGGCACTATATCGATAAGAATTTTTTGCTCCATTTACTTTTCTTGTGCCTCTTCCTAACTTTCTGAGTCTATATCTTTTACGATTTAAAAATTTACGAGCGAGGCGGATAAACTCCGCCCCCTCCTCATTGTTAGGTACATCTGAAAAGTAATGAATAGGTATATGATTATTCATACAGATTCAAAATGAATTTAGAATATGGTGGTGAGTATTTATTATAGAATGTAACTGAATCTACATCAAACATTCCATCGCCTCCAAATCCTCCAAGTTTACAAGCAATACCATCATGCCCTAATTTAAATTGCATATTGCCCTCAATTGAACAGATATCCTCATATGAATATTGCTTCATAAAATCCTCCATATAACAAGGGTCAATAATAAGTAATTGTCCACTATCTACGGCAACATTGCCATAGTGTTGAACAGTTGGTTTTTTAAGTTTAGTTTTCATAATTCACTCCTTTTTATGAAATTAATAATTGACTATGGGCTATATCCCATATAATGTCAATAGATAGTTTGGTTGCCGACAATGAAAAGTCTTAAATGACATTACAGGCTAACGGCTATAAAAATATACCTGTCCCAATGAACTGACATTGTGGGTATAAAATATGCCAAACTATACAAACCTATAACAAAGGAGAGTGAAACATGGGTTTAGATATGTACTTACAAGGTAGACTTTATCATCATGGAATGAAATATGATAAAAATGGAAAGTATACCGAAAGAAAAAGAGAAAAGGTAGACGGTTATGAAAAAACAACTACTGAAATAGAACTTGCATACTGGCGTAAACATCCAAACTTGCATGGCTATATTGTAAAAACATTCAACAATGGTGAGGACGATTGTACACCGATAGACCTTTCACCTGATAACCTCGACCAAATTGCCGACGCTATTGAAGAAAATAATCTCCCTGAAACAACAGGATTCTTTTTTGGTGAAAGTTCATGGCATGAGGAAGAGAAAAAAAAGAATGTAGAAATATTTAGAAAGGCTTCTACATGGCTTCGTTCTAAATGGGATGGTGAAAACAAATATAGTAATAACCGAAAAGATTGGGTTTCAGTTCAATACTTAGCCTCTTGGTAAATTAATTTTTAATTAAAAATAAAAAGGGCGATCTAAAACTCGCCCTTTTTTTATTAGTTTATTTCTTGTGCCTTGCGACCTGTTTCATTAATTCTTGTGCCTTGTCATGCCATATTCTCCAGGACCACACACATGTAGGTAAAGACTTTTCAGACTGCAACTCCAAGATCCTTGCTTTTTCCTGGAGTTGCTGTTCTGTGTAATAAAAATTAATTTCTTTTTTATTTACTTTTATTGTTCGTTTAATCAACGATCCTCCTTGTTAAATCCAATGTGGTACTGCCAACATCAGCAATACCACAAATAAAAATAAAATAAACCAATGAGTTTCCATTATTCCTCCTCATCTATTACTAAGTCAAAACACTTAATCCAGGAAATAGATAAACCTATTAAGAATACATCGCTAAAAAATGTGTATTGAAATATATTATAATCAGTTAGCAACCACGCTAACATTAACGTAGTTAGTATTAACATTACTACTTTCACTTGTTTCATTTTCACTCCTCTAATTTAATTAGGGCGCTTGATTGCGCCCTAAGTCTTTGATCCTTATCTTATAACTAGGTATCTGTAATACCATTTATGTGATAACTCTTTTAATAAAAGTTCGGCTTCTTTTTTAGTTGCAGCCCAACCTCTATTAACTTTAGTTTTAGTATCATAAAGATAATACATATCCACTCCTTTCATTAGTCTAATAAGACCATGTATGCTTTAGGATTAAATTTCATAAACCAATCAAGCCCAAGTCTTACATTATCGTAGTCTTCAACCATTTCACAACCCATAATTGCATCATAAATTGAAAGTTCAAGCGCATTAAGTTCAATACTATCACCTCCAAACCTATTTTGTACAGTTGCTCCATTGTCATAAATTGCGATAGGCGCCTTAAAAGGCGCCTTATCTTTTTCTAGTTTAATTTCCATGAGGCTCTACCATGATGTCAGCGTTATCAATGGCGCACTCCTGTTGATATTCGTTTACCATTTCTTCAATGATATCGTCTACCTCATCAGGTGTATAACCTTGACTAAGCAACAACGCTCTTTGTTGTTGCTCCCATTCTTCCTCCATTGAAAGTTTGTTACTTAAAGCAATTCCATTTACTTTACCCATTCAATACCTCCGATTTTAAGACTAGTAATAGTATTTAAGTTAATAGACCTCCAAACTTTTTTTGGATTGTCTTTATTCTTTTTCAATAGAGTAATATCTATTGCTTCTAATAGATGTTCTCTATTGCCTTTTAATTCCCCACCATTAAAAAACTTTTTATTAGTGGGTAGTTTTCCAAGTATAGTTCTAGGTTTGCCATTTGCTTTAATCCAAGTAGCAGAAAACAAACTAGTTCCAATACTTTGTTTAACTATTTTTTTTATAAACATACTCACTCCTTATGATTAGTTTATATATCCTATATAGTTATATTTTATCCCATTACAATAGTTAATTTAATTTTTTTCTGGCTTTTCCCAGATTTTTTTTCCTACTTACTCGCAGCACAAAAAGGAGTGTCATTTCTGAAACTTGCGCATTGAAAAAATCAAAAAGGGGGTAACCCCTAAAAAAGACCGTAGGTCAATCTAGTTTAGTATATATATACTATTTTACTCATATAGACTTTGTGGTATAAACATCGGATGGCTGACCTTAATACATTTAAGAGGCTAACTAATTTTGATAATTTAAGTCCGAGTGAATTAGACACCTTACAAAAAAAGTTATTGCTACGTAAGAAAACCTTTGATCTAAAATCATTAGCGCAAGAAAATTTTTTAAAGTTTGTGAAACAAGTATGGCCTGAGTTTATAGAGGGTCCCCATCACATAAAAATTGCAGAAAAGTTTCAAGCATTAGCCGAGGGGAAGATAAAACGACTAATTGTTAATATGCCACCCAGACATACAAAATCAGAATTTGCATCTTTCTTATTTCCCGCATGGATGATGGGCCGTGATCCACGGCTCAAGATTATTCAAACAACCCACACAGCAGAACTATCCTATCGTTTCGGTCGTAAGGTTCGTAACCTGATGGAAGAAAATACTTTTCAAGATATTTTTGATGACATACAATTATCCCAAGATTCAAAAGCTGCCGGACGTTGGGAGACCAATAAAGGGGGAGAGTACTTCGCCGCAGGTGTAGGCGGTGCGATTACGGGACGTGGTGCAGATCTACTCATTATTGATGATCCACATTCCGAGCAAGATGCTTTATCAGAAACAGCAATGGAGTCAGCGTACGAGTGGTATACCTCTGGTCCAAGACAAAGACTTCAACCAGGCGGAAAGATTGTTATTGTTATGACACGTTGGTCAACAAAAGATCTCACAGGCGAATTAATGAAAGCACAAAAAGATGTAAAGGCAGACCAGTGGGACGTGATTGAGTTTCCAGCAGTCTTGAATGATAAACCTATTTGGCCAGAATATTGGAAGCTAGAAGAATTAGAATCGGTTAAAGCCTCACTATCCGTTCCGAAATGGAATGCACAGTGGCAACAGAATCCAACCTCCGAAGAAGGTTCCATTATAAAACGAGAGTACTGGAAGATTTGGGATAAGGACCAACTCCCTAAATTACAACATGTTATTCAATCGTATGACACGGCCTATAGTAAAAAAGAAACCGCAGACTTCTCAGCTATTACAACGTGGGGTGTATTTATGTACAATGATATTACACCAAATATAATTTTATTAGATGTGGAGAAAGGTCGTTGGGATTTTCCAAAATTAAAAGATGTTGCTTTAGAGCAATATAAGTACTGGGAGCCTGAGACAATAATCATTGAGGCGAAAGCAAGTGGATTACCCCTGACCCAAGAACTACGGCGCTTTGGTATTCCTGTTGTAAACTTCACACCTAGTCGTGGTAATGATAAACATGTAAGAGTAAACTCTGTATCAACACTATTTGAAGCAGGACAAGTATGGTGTACAGAAGATCGTTGGGCGCAAGAATTAGTTGAAGAATGTGCCGCTTTCCCTTATGGTGACAACGATGATTTAGTTGATAGCACAACACAAGCGTTAATGCGTTATCGACAAGTAGGTCTGGCTGTACATCCAGAGGATTATGAGGATCCTCCAAGTCTTCCTCCTACGCAATTGTTGGAGTATTATTGATGAATAAAAAGTCAAAAATATATAAACCAGGGTTTACGGTTAAAAGCACTAAAAGAAAAAAAACAAAGTCAGAAAAAGAATCTGCCTCTTTCCAAAATCCAAAAAAAGGTTATTATAAGTTTACGCAACCTAAAAGTTGGGTAGCATTATTAAAGAAAAAACAGAAGAAGAGTAGATTAGTATGACCAGTAAAAAAGAATTAAAAATGCGAGAGCTCTACCATGATTTAGGTAGAGATAATTATATGGCTCTAGAAGAATATTTTCAAAGTGGATTAGCAAAAAAAGATCTTAAAGCCGCTGGTTTTAAAAAAGGCGGTCATGTTAAAAGTTCAGCAGAAACTTCTGTGATTAAAGGAGCGTCAGCCAAGGGTAGTGCACAAGGGTCCACGATCCCCGGTGCAGCAGCCAAGGGTTCAGCAGAAGGATCTACTATACCAATGACGCCTATGAAAATGAAACATGGGGGTGATCCAAAAAAAGGAAGTATGTTGAGTATAAGTATTGAGCAGAAACCAATTGATAAAAAAACAATGAATATGATTAAGAAAGCAGAAAAGACAGGTAATGTTCTTAAAATGAGATCAGGTGGTCTCGCTAAACGTGGTTACGGAAAGGCAAGGAGATAATGGCAGATACAAAAATGTTAGCAGACGCAGCTAGACAACATGGTCATGGTGCAAGAATAGTAGATGGTGTATTAAAAATATCCATAGAACCATTAGATGTGTATGGAAGTGGTAAAGTTAAATATAGATCATTTAAAAATCCTACTGTTAAAAGTATTAAAAGTTTTTTAGGTTATTCTGAAGGTGGCCTAGCAAAACGTGGTTACGGAAAGGCAAGGAGATAATGGCAACATTACCAAAAGATTTTTTAATTGCAGATAAAGAAACTGCTGATAATATTGCAAAGGGCGTTCCCGGAGCAAAAGTAATAGAAATTCCATCATTAGATGGAGGATCTAGTGATTGGCAAGTAATTTATCCTGAAGGATGGAAAGAGTCTAAAAAGAAAACTAAAAAGAAAACTACAAAAGTAGCAACAGCTAAACATGGTGGTCTCGCTAAACGTGGCTACGGTGTAGCGAGGAGAGGTTAATGGCAGTTGAAAGACCGGCAGGTTACGATCCAGCTCCATCCGATCCGATGAGTGATGCTTCGAATGAAATAGAAATTCAAGAAGAAGTAGGAGAAGGAATTGTTGAAAACGAAGATGGTTCTGTAACTATTGGAGCAGAAGAAGCTATTCAAGAGGATATTCCTTTTGGTGCAAACTTAGCAGAAGTTTTAGAAGAAGATGTATTAGGATCTATTTCATCGGAACTAAGAGAACAATTTGAAGATGATAAAGCATCAAGAGACGATTGGTATTTTTCTTATACAAAAGGTTTAGATCTTTTAGGATTTAAATACACCGAACGTTCTCAACCCTTTCAAGGAGCAAGTAATGTTACACATCCACTTTTAGCAGAAGCGGTAACCCAGTTTCAAGCACAAGCATATAAAGAATTACTTCCAAGTGGAGGTCCTGTTAAATGTAATGTAGTAGGAATGCAAGATGTTCAAGTAGAAGAACAAGCACAACGTGTAAAAGAATATATGAACTTTCTTATTACAGAAGAAATGGAAGAGTATGATGCGGATACTGACCAATTACTTTTTTATTTACCACTAGCAGGTTCATCATTTAAAAAAATGTATTATGACGCAGGATTAGCACGACCTGTATCCAAGTTTATTCCAAGTGAAGATTTAGTTGTTCCTTATTTAGCAACCGATTTACAATCAGCAGAACGAGTGACACATGTTATTAAAATGACAAAGAATGAAGTTCGTAAAGCTCAAGTTGCAGGAATGTACAGAGATGTAGAATTAATGAATCCAGATATGGATGAAGACCGTATTCAAAAAAAATATAATCAATTAGAAGGTGTTACTAAAGTTAACTATGATGAGTTGTATGAAATCTTAGAGATGCATTGCGATTTAGACATAGAAGGTTTCGAAGATAGAGACGAGCAATCAGGAGAACCTACGGGTATAAAGATTCCGTATGTTGTTACTATTGACGAGGGCACCGGAAAAATTTTATCCATTTACAGAAACTATAGAGAAGACGATCCTCTTCGAAAAAAAATACCATATTTCATTCACTATAAATTTTTACCAGGTCTTGGTTTTTATGGCTTTGGTCTTATTCATATGTTGGGGGGTTTGTCCAGGACTGCTACGGCAGCTCTCCGTCAACTCGTTGATGCGGGAACACTATCTAATTTACCAGCAGGATTTAAAGCAAGGGGAATTAGAATTGCTGACGATGATACACCATTACAACCAGGAGAGTTTAGAGACATAGATGCACCGAGCGGTGATCTTCGACAAGGGCTTATGCCTCTTCCTTACAAAGGACCAGATCAAACTTTATTTGCTTTACTAGGTTATGTAGTTGATGCAGGAAAAAGATTTGCTTCTGTAGCAGATCAGAAAATGGGAGAAGGTTCACAAGCAAACCCAGTTGGTACAACAATGGCTATTATTGAACAAGGTTCAAAAGTCATGAGTGCTATTCATAAAAGATTACACTATGCACAAAGAAAAGAATTTAAAATTTTAGCAAGAATTATTCAAGATTACTTACCACCAGAATATCCATACGCTGTTGTTGGTGGAAACCAAATGATTAAGCAAACTGATTTTGATAATCGTGTAGATATTATTCCTGTAAGTGATCCAAATATTTTTTCTATGGCGCAACGTATTACGTTAGCACAGACACAATTACAATTAGCACAATCTAATCCTCAAATTCACAATCAATATGAGGCTTATAGACGTATGTATCAGGCAATGGGGGTACAAAATATTGAAGCATTATTACCACCTCCTCCAAAACCTATGCCAATGGATCCAGCCGTAGAGAATTCACAGATGTTGCTGCAAAAACCAGCGATGGCTTTTCCTCAACAAGATCATATTGCACACATTGACACTCACCGTGCCTTTATGTCGACATATTTAGTGAAAAATTCTCCACCAGTTTTGTCTTTGATACAGTCACATATCTCTCAGCACATTAGTGAACAAGCAAAAGAGGAAGTTATGATGAAAAATCAACAGGAAATACAAAATTTAACACAACAATATGGTGGTCAATTACCACCAGAATTACAACAACAGTTTGAAATTGAAATTGCTAAACAAACTGCCGTTAGAATTAAGGAATTAACCGAAGAAATGGTAGCAGAAGAGCAAGAATATCTAGAAGGAATGCAAGAAGATCCTTTAGTTACCCTAAAAGAGAAAGAATTAGGGCTACGTGCAGAAGAATTAGAACTTCGAGCTCAAAAAGATGGGGAAAAACAAGGCTTAGATGAAGAAAAATTTGTGGTAGATACTGCTCAAGAGCAACAAAAAATTGATAATGCGGATAGACACGCAACAACTAGGGAAGAAATACAACTTACAAAGATAATGGAACCCTCTAAACTAAGGAATAAATATTAATGATTAAAATAGACCAGGATGACACTGATATTAACAATTTAACAGCTATTGTGTACAGTTCTGTACATGCAATGTTAATTAAAGATAAGCTTGATCCAATTCAATTGGCTATTGCTATGACTTGTGCATCAAAAATGCTTTTAATGGATTTTGTAGAACAGCGAGATGTACCGGCTTTTGTAGAATATGCAAATAATCTCTTGATTGATTACGATAAAGTCACTAAACATTAGTATATTATGAAAGCAAAATATATAAACGGTTCTAAATACCCAAATGCGAAGATGACTGTTACAACTGATAACAATCCTTATGCAGGACCTAATGTAAATAAAACTTCTATTCTTTCAACAGCGTCTGTTGCTGTCGAAGGACCGAAGGTTGTTGATAATTTAGGTGCTGGACCAAAAGGTCAACGCAGTAAAGTACAAATTAAAAAGGTTCCTTTTAAAGGCGTCTTTTAATGGAGTGTAAAAACTGTGGTCACGGTTGTCATTGTAGTGATGGTAGTTCTTGTCAATCATGTGATTGCAAAAACTGTGAACATATAGTAGACTAACAGGCTTTAACCAAGGAGGTTTTATGAATCTAGTTAAAGATTTATGGGCACATTTGAAAGAATGGTCTGATTGGAAAATGAAGGACTGGATTAAGGCTGGTATTGTAGCCATAATCGTTATTATCGTCATTAGTCAAATTGGCGGTGGAGGAGGAGCTTAGACTATGGTCTGGCAACTCTTAGCTAAACCCTTACTCGGCGTTGCTGCGGATGGAATTCGTGGCTTCGTCGAGACCAAAAAGGCGAAAGCCGAATTAAAACTTACAGAAGTTAAAGCCGCAACTAAGTTGAAGGAAGACCAGATTGCCGGGAAAGTGAAGTGGGAAGCATCAGCCGTGGATCAAATGAAAGGATCGTGGAAAGACGAACTAATTTTAATTTGCCTACTCGCTCCTGCAACGCTCGTATTTTTTCCAGGAATGACTACACACATAGAAGCTGGGTTTGTTGCACTTCAGCAACTGCCGGATTATTATAAACACCTCTTATACATCGCCTGCTCAGCTAGCTTCGGCATCAAGGCAGGAAAAGGTGCTATGGGATTAATTAAGAAAAAATAATGGCTAAAAAAGGTTTATATTATAATATTAATAAAAGAAAAAAAGCAGGGACAAGTAGATCAAAGAAAAAATCTACTATCAGTAAAAAAGCTTATGCTAATATGAAAAAAGGTTTTCCTAAAAAGAAAAAATAATGCCTTTTAAATCAGAAAAACAAAGAAAATACTTATTTGCTAACGAACCAAAAATAGCTAAACGATGGGCTAAAGATTATAAAGATGGAGGTTTAGCTGTTACACAAATAAAAGCAAATGCCGCTGGAATGAAACCAGAGATTGCATCTAAACCCAAAGGTGATCCTACAGGATTAGGATTGAAAGGGCAAGCACTTACAGGGGGTGCAATGAAAAGTAAACGTAATGTAGGAACAGGTCCCCTTGTAAAGAAGAAGGATGGTGGATTTATTATAGTAAAACCAAGAGGATTTGGAAGAATGTTAAAACATAAAAGACCAAAGACAAGGATATATACATGAACATGGATAGATTACTAGCTTCCGTAAAAAAACACGAGGGCTACAGAAACAAAGTATACCTAGATACCCTGGGCAAAAGAACCGTGGGCGTCGGGCATTTATGCGTTGAAGATTTTTGGGAAGACGACAAAGAGTATGAAGAAAAATTTTTGATGACCATATTAGAACACGATCTACAATCAGCAATCAAAGGTGCTAAAGAGTTAATGTCAGAAAATGGTTGTAACGACATTGATGAAATAGCAGAGGAACTAATTATAGAAATGGTATTTCAGCTTGGGAAAACTGGGGTCTCGAAGTTCCGTAATATGTGGAAACATTTATCCGCACTTGAGTATTCTATGGCGGCGAGCGAAATGCTCGATAGTCGTTGGGCAAAACAAACCCCCAACAGAGCACAAGCGATGAGTGCGGAGATGGCTAGTTTAACATAATGGCAGATATAATAACAATCGTTGATTACTTAAAAAAAATAATAAACACTAGACAAGATCAACTTATTCAAGTTATAACAGGCGATGTAAAATCACTGGAAGAATATAAATTTCTTTTAGGGAAGATACATGCAAATAGAGAAACGTTACAGGAACTCACGGACCTGCTAAAAAAACAGGAGCAATATGAAGACGAAATCGAAGATTATAACCAGAGAAAATAATATCATAGATATTAACGAAAAACCCTACAAAACTAAAAAAGAAATAGGAAAAGTTCCAGAGCCCACAGGGTTTAGAATTATTTTATTTCCTTTATTATTAGAGAAAAAAACTAAAGCTGGTTTACATCTTACAGATGAAACTGTGGCAGAAGCACAAATTACTACAAATGTTTGTCGTGTTTTAAAAGTAGGCCCTGATGCTTATAAAGATAAAGAAAGATTTCCCAATGGTCCTTGGTGCAAGAGTACTGATTGGGTTCTCATTACCAAATATGCGGGTTCAAGAATTCGCATTGAGGGAGGGGAGCTTAGAATAGTGAACGATGATGAAATACTGGCAGTCATTGATCATCCAAGAGACATATTGCCAGCAAGTTTATTTTAGGAGAAAATTATGGCTGAAGAAAAAATGGTTCCTTTAGATGTAACTGGAAATCCGGTGGAAGTAACTTTGAAAGATGAAGATCCCAAAGAAGAAGTGGAAGTAGCAGAAAGCAATGTAAAAGAAATTATAGAAGAATCTGTTCCCGAAACTACAGAAAAGGAAGTAGAGACTAAAGAAAAAGTTGTAGAAGATAAATCTCAAGAACCAGAAGAGAGTGATCCTTATAAAACTGATGATCTTGGTGACTATAGCAAAAATGTTAAGAAACGAATTAACAATCTTGTTGGTCGTATGCGAGAAATGGAACGGCTTTATAAAGATGTTCAAGAAGAAAATGAAGATTTAAAAAAGAGATATACTAATGTTGGAAAAGGTTATGTATCAGAGTATGAAGGTAGAGTAGTAAATGCTGCAGAAGCAGCTAAAGCTAGACTTAAAAAAGCAATTGAAGATAATGATACAGAAGGTCAAGTAAGCGCACAAGAACAATTGGCGCAAGCGAAAGCGGATGCAACAAGATTAGCATCTATGAAACAAGCTCAAAAAAATGATGAAGCAAATTATGCTTCTCAAGTTGCTCAACAAGGACAACAACCAGTACCACAAAACTATAATGAACAACCTACTTTTGATCCTCGAGCAGAGGAATGGGCATCTCAAAATGAGTGGTTTGGGACTGATCGTATGATGACAGGGGCAGCTCTGGAGTTACATAATCAACTTGTAAGTGAAGAAGGATTTGACCCCACGTCAAATGAGTACTATAATGAAGTTAATTCTCGAATGAGACAAGAGTTTCCTCATAAGTTTGGTGATACTAAACCTACTGAGGAGAAAAAAACCGAAACGAAACAGCCCGTTCAGACTGTAGCGTCGGCCGTACGAAAAACTAAATCTGGACGCCGAGTAGTGAAGCTCACACCTTCACAAATAGCAATAGCGAAAAGACTCAATGTGCCATTAGAAGAATACGCAAAACACGTGAAGGAGGCGTAATATATGACTGAGAAGAAAATAAATAAATCCCCACGCAAAATTGAAACCCGTGAAAAAGAAGCTCGTAAGAGAGGATGGGTTCCTCCTTCGAACTTAGATGCACCCGAACCACCCGAAGGTTTTCACCATCGTTGGGTTCGTGCTGAATTCCGTGGCGAACAAGATGAAAAAAACATCATGGGTCGCTTACGATCGGGATACGAATTTGTAAGAAAAGATGAGTATCCTGACAGAATGGATCTTCCATCTATTAATGATGGGAAATACAAAGGTGTTATTGGAGTTGGAGGTTTATTATTGATGCGCTGTCCCATAGAAGTTAAGGAAGATAGAGACACTTATTTTCAAGAGCTAACTAAAGGACAACAAGAATCCATTGATAATGATCTGATGAAAGACGAGCACCCTTCTATGCCGATCTCGAAAGAGAAACGTAGTAGGGTTGAATTTGGTGGAAACAAAAAGTCTTAAATAAGTAAGGCCTATGTCTTCTACCAGAGTCTAAAGGAGACATATTATGGCAAATATAGATGCTGCTTTCGGATTACGACCTTTCGTAAGAGAAGGCTCTTCATATAATAACCAGGGTATGAATGCTTATGCTATTCAAACTGCTGATACAGCAGGTGTCGCTAATGAAATTTTTACAGGTCAAGGGGTAATACCTTTAGCCAATGGATTAATTAGTTATGCCGCAGCAGCAGCGGGTGGCACAGTACCATATCTCGGTGTTTTTATGGGCTGTAAATATACAGCACTTAACGGTACGCCAACATGGTCACCTTACTATCCAGGTACTGCTTCTGTAAAAGCAAGTACAGCGGTAACTGGTTATGTAATTGATGACCCTAATGCATTATTTGTAATTAACTGTGATGCAGCGGCAGCCGATGGCTTAGTTTTTGCTAATGCAAATTTTGCTACAAGTGTAACAGGAAGTACAACTTCCGGTTATTCTGCAGGCGAATTAGCAGTAAGTACAGCAAATACTACAGCTTCCCTTAACTTGAGAATTCTCGGTTTCGAAGATTCTCCCAGCAATGATGACGCAACCGCTGCTGGTCGATTAGCGATAGTTAAGCTTAACGTACATTTCTTGAATTCAACAACAGGAATTAACTAATAGGAGACTAGAAAATGGCTATAAGTAGAAGTCAACTGGCGAAAGAGCTAGAACCTGGTCTAAACGCCCTGTTTGGACTAGAATACGCACGTTACGAGAACGAAGCAGCAGAGATCTTCGATAATGAATCTAGTGATAGAGCATTTGAAGAAGAAGTTATGTTGGTTGGATTTGGCGAAGCTTCTGTAAAAGCGGAAGGTGCAGCAGTAGGTTTTGATACCGCTTCTGAATCTTTCACTGCTAGATATGTGCATGAAACAATTGCACTAGCATTTGCTTTAACAGAAGAAGCAGTCGAAGACAACTTGTACGATACTTTATCGGCTCGTTACACAAAGGCATTGGCACGTTCAATGGCTTACACTAAACAAGTAAAAGGTGCAGATGTATTGAACACAGCGTTCTCTACAACTGGTGGTGATGGTGTTACATTAGTAAACACTGCTCACCCAACAGCACTAGGTGGTAACTTCTCAAACAGAAGTGCTACTGATGCTGACATCAACGAAACCTCATTAGAACAAGCAATGATTGATATTGCTGGTTTTATCGACGAAAGAGGGCTAAAAATTGCAATGCAGGGAAGAAAATTAATTATCCCAGTAAACATTCAATTCGTAGCTGATAGAGTTTTAAACTCTACTCTTAGAGTTGGTACTGCTGACAACGATATTAACGCTCTGAAAAATATGGGCATGCTACCAGGTGGTTATACAGTTAACCATTATCTGTCTGATACAGATGCATGGTTCGTAAAAACAGATTGTCCTAATGGATTCAAACACTTTACAAGAGCTGCCCTTGCTACTGGCATGGAAGGCGATTTTGACACAGGAAATATGAGATACAAAGCTAGAGAGAGATACAGCTTTGGTTACTCTGATCCTCGTTGTGTTTACGGATCTCAAGGTTCATAAAAATTACTGGATCCTCCCAGATCAAAGAAGGCGCTTGTAAGAGCGCCTTTTTTGTTTTATAAATTATTTTAATGTTATTGTTGGTAAATAGTCATAAGGATTGTTTACTGGTCATATTTTAAAAGGAGACTGACATGACAACACATTTTAATAATGGCGTTACTAACGTGGTTAAAGACAAAAGCCCGTTAAAGAACGCAATGATGCCTGATCCATTTCCCGTTACTAACACACAAGGTGGGGGATACGATTTCTTAGGCCAAACTTCGTATATGGATGATTTTTATTCATTCATTACAAGAACAAATACAAGTAACAATGGAAGAGGTTCACCAGGATGGTATGTAAGCCAAACTGCTAGTACTCAAACATGTGCACCAATAGCAGATGCTCATGGTGGATGGTTACAACTAGATGAAGTAAATGCTACTAATGATGCTTACAACCAAGTTAATAGTTTTACTGCTTTTCAACTAAGCACAAAAATGAATTCTGCTTTTGAATGTAGAGTTGCTATTGAAGATGTTTCAGCAACAGAAGTAGTTATTGGATTAGTTGATACAGATGTAACTTCTCAAGTGGTAAATATTACTGATGGGTTATATTTCTCTAACTTTGCTGATCCTACTTCAATTACGGCTGGAACTGGTTGGTATTTACACTCTGAAAAAAATGGAACTGTTACTTCAAGTTCAGCATTAGCGGATCCTTATACTGGTGATACTTTCGTTGCCGAAGATGGTGCCTTGCAAACAGCAAGTGCAACTCAATTAGCAACTCCAAGTAATTCATTTATCTTTGGATTTAACATCGTTCCACAAGGAGCAAATGGTAATGTTAATACTGCTGTAATTCAATCATATTTAGGACCTGTTGGAAAACAACCTAAAATGGCTGGATCAATTGCAACTACTAATTTACCTGATGATATGCCATTAGGAATTATGATTGGAACTAAAAACAACACAACAACCGCATCTACTATTTGGGTTGATTATGTTAAAGTAATTAGTTCTAGAAGCTTTAGTGGTTCAACTACTAAGTAATAACAATTAACCAAGGTAGGGTGTAAAAGCCCTACCTTTTATAGGAGATAAAAACATGAGTATTCAAGGACCGATAAGCTCGTTTTCTGTTACTGCCGCAGCTTCCAATGCAACTATATATTCTGGTCCTGCTAGAATATTAGGTGTTTATTATATGAATGACGCTGCTACTGGCACGATTGTATTATATGATGATTCAACGGAAGTATTTAAAATACAAATACCAGACGGCTCTTCAACAGAAAATGCAAATTATATAGAATTTCCAGGTGATGGAATTAGAGTTGATACAAGTTTAAAATATACATTTACCTTAGTTAAATACGGAACGATCCTTTATCAAAAAGGATAGTTTATGGGTAGAACAAGAGACAAGCAACCGCCCAAAACAAAAAAATATTTCCGCTCCACAAAATCTGGGGCGGGGATGACTAAGGCTGGGGTAAAAAAATACCGTCGAGATAATCCTGGTTCAAAACTTAAAACAGCCGTAACAGGCAAAGTTAAAAAAGGTTCTAAAGCTGCAAATCGACGTAAGTCATATTGTGCACGTAGTGCAGGTCAAATGAAAAAATTTCCAGGTGCTGCTAAAAATCCTAATTCAAGATTAAGGCAAGCAAGGAAAAGATGGAAATGCTAAATGAGATTACTTTTTTTTATATTAACTTTTGTTTTAGTTTTTGGTGCAATCACTAGCGCTAAAGGTGCTGATACGAACACGGTGAGTTCGACGGTTGTGACGGATAAATCTGTACCTACCGCAAATGCACCATCAGTAGTAGTTAATAATTCTGACATATGTAAGACTGCTGCAAGCACAGCAGTGCAAACTCAAATTTTAGGTTTAGCAACAGGCGTTACAATTACAGACGAAAATTGTGAACGTATAAAATTATCTCGTTCACTTTACTCGATGGGCATGAAGGTGGCTGCAGTATCAACATTGTGTGCTGATCCAAGAGTATGGGACGCTATGTACATGGCAGGAACATATTGTCCTTATATGGGTGCTATTGGTGAAGAGGCTAAAGAAGGATGGGAAGAAAATACTGATATGGTTCCTGAAGGATCATTAATATATAAGAAAATAGAAATTGAACAAAAAGAAAAACAAACAACTGGATTAACGGATGGACAGAAACTTGTTAAATTTATTATTGCTGGTATGGCTATGCACTCTGGCATTGTGGCCTTCTTCCCTTAAAGCAGAATGTCCTGTTACTGCAACAGGATTATGTACTCCAGGTGTTGAAGAAACAATTGTCGTAGATGAAGTCGAAACAATCGAATATGAGGCTGACGGATATACAGTCACAACAGAAACTACCACAACCACTACAACAGTAACTACAACAAACGAAGACTCAGGTGATTTACTTGATGGTGATAATGATTATGTAACTTCTAAATTTGAAGGGGACATGGATTTGGACTGGGGAGGCCAAGGACCTGCAACAATGCCATCTGGAAACAGTTGTTATAATTTAGGAACAGATAAGTGTGCACAAATAACCGGATCGGGTAATTCAACTTCTACAATGGGTGTAGATGGTATGGGTACAACGTTTATACAAACAGTTGATATATCAGAACTAGATATAGAAAATGGAGGAAGAACCAATTACACTATAAAAGTAGATAAACGAGATTCTCAAGATAGAATCTACATGCACATTACTGGTAAAGATGGAAACACATCGGTATTCAGTGGCACCGATATTTTATCTGAATCAGGAGTAGCAAGTGGCTTTCAAGAATATACAGGTGGTTTTGATTTTTCAGGAGGTATTACAAAATTAACTATAGAAATAGGTGGTAGAGATATTAATCTTGCCATAGGACCCTTGTTCGATGACGTTACAGTTAATGTGCTCTATAACGTTGTCAATACAATAGTTACAGAACATATACTTAGTGTTGAGATGTGGGTAGCTTACGGAGGCAGTACGGAAACAGAAGTTATTGATATTGTAGAAAATATTTTTGAACACAATGATGTTATAGATGCACCGGGTGATGACCTGTACTTTGAACCAGAGTTTGAAGAACCTGAGATGGAAATGTCTTATGAAACTGTTGAGATGGAAATGGAAATGGAATTTGATTTTGAAATGGAATTTGAAATGGAGATGCCTGATTTAGAAATGCCAGACATGGAAATGGAAATGACTAATGTAGAAATAGAAATGGAAATGGAAGTAGCCGAAATTGAAATAGATTTACCTGAACCAGAAGTAGAACCAGAAATGGAAATTGAGGTTGACACAGAAACAGAAATAGAAGAACCTATTATGGAAAAAACTGAAACAGAACCAGAGGAGGTAACAAATGAACCTACTGAAGAAGATGTGGAAGAAACTCCAGAAGATGTGGCAGAAGAGCCAGAAGCTGAAGAAAGCACATCAGAGGCTTCTGAAGATGAAGGAAGCGAAAAAGATATGGATAAAACAGAAGATAAGGCTGAAGATGAAGAGGTAAAAGAACCAGAATCTAAGAAAGAACAAGCTGCTAAAAAGATCGTAAAAAAGATGGGTGATAAAGGTAGATATGATCCAACAAATCAGTTAAAAACATTAATAGTTATGCAGGTGTTAGGTAATACTAAAACTTTTTTTGACTCACAAAAACAATTAAATGATAGAGAAGGATTTTTTACAGACATGATTATACCCGACACACAAATACCTAATAATAACATAGGACAGTATTTGTTATTTGCAGGAAGTGATGGATTAATAAATGAGATGATTGATAGTCAATGGCTGACGGATTCGGAATAGGAATGGCAGAGTTTGAATTTGCTGGAATGAAATTTAAAGGTGGCAAAATATTTGTCATACTTACAGCATTAACTACACTTGGTGGAGGATTATGGGGAGGTTTTGAATTTTACAAAGATTACCTCAACATGAAAGAACAAATCCAAAATTACGTAGCCCCAGACTTATCAGAATTTGACAAGAACATTGCGTTAACAAAAGAAGAAATGTCTAGCAAGACAGAGTTACTACAAACAGAAATTGAAATGCTTATGGGCGAAATGGAAATGATGATGCAAGAAATAAGATTAGTATCTGATGTAGCCAATGAACTTAAAAATGATCTACGCCAAGATGTAAGAAGAGTTGAGTCAATTGTTAATGATGTAGAACAACAAGTAAAAGAAGATTCTAGAGACAATGCAAAAGATCTTAAAACTACTATTGATACACTTGAAGATGATATGAAAAAATTGGAAGAAAGAATAAAACAAGCACAAAAGGAGCTAGAGGAAAAAATAGATAAGCGAATTAAAATGGCTTTAGAAAATCCTCTTGGTGGATAATGGCTAATAAACAATATAGATGGTTTTTAACAAAAAGAAACAGGGCTATGTCAAAAAATAACCCCGTTGCAAAAGAACTATATACTCCTCAATATAAACCAAAAGTTGTAGAGAGTAAAAAAATATATAAAAGAAAGGATACAAATGAAAGTATCGGATAATACAGCAATAAGTATGCCTATGAGAAACCTTTTGAGTATTCTCGCAGCCGTTGGAATTGGCGTATATAGTTACTTCGGGATTATTGAGCGCCTAAATAATATCGAAACAAATGGTAAACTTATGATTGCCGATGTTGAAAAAAACACAGAATTTAGAATTAAATGGCCACGTGGTGAAATGGGCTCCTTACCCGCTGACGCTCAGCAAGACATGCTCATTGAGTTCATGGCATCTCAAATCGAGGCTATGCAAGAAGAAATGGAAGGTATGATGTCAAATACCGTAAATATAAAAAGAGCACAACAGGATATCGAGAAATTAATTTTGGATACAGAGAAACTCGAAGACAAGGTAAGGCAAAATGGAAGTCATTAGCGTGATACTTATGTTCGTTTTCGGGAACATGAATGACCAAAATACTCAAATGACACAGTATATTCCCATGAAGTCATTATCTTCTTGTATGAAAGAAGTACGATTACTTAAAAAGAAAAATACGGGATACGATAAGGATGCTTTTTGTGGTCCTGGTATTGTACACATAGAAGATGGTGAAGTGATTGCGTTATATAACGAAGTACCAGCTGGTGCCACATTAGTTAAAAAAAATATAGATGCAGAAGCATTTGAAAGATGGTCACTACGTGCAAAGGCTAAGTGGGACTAATGGAACCAGTAACGATAGTATACATATTTTTTGGCACCTTATGGGTAGTCGGTGCTCTTACTTATTTGTAAGACATGGCACAAAAAATAACAAACGAATACTTTACTCCTGTTAAAAAAAGAACTTCAATTGGTCATTCTTCAAGATCTAAACCTAAGAATAAACATAAGTTAAAATCATGGAAAAGTTACAACCGACAAGGCAACAGATAATTGAGGATGTTAGACTTTGGTCTAAACATTTTTTAGAAGTTCCGAATCTTCATTTAGGCGGAGTACCTGCCTGTCCTTTTGCTAAAAAAGCTTGGCTAGATAAAAAAGTATGGGTGACTGTAAAATCTAAATATAGTCCTTATAAAAAAGAATTAAATAATTGTTTAAAAAATTTAAATTTTTCGGTTTCAGAAATCCTTATATTTTGTGACCCTTATTTTAGTTATTCTCCGAATGAACTTCACATGGCTACTGAAGATTTTAATGAATGGTATAATAGAAAAGACTTATATTTTATGAGTTTTCATCCTTCTAATCCGGCTACTGAACAAGAACAAAAGTTTCTAGTTTCGCCAAATAAAGATACAAATGTGTCTGGTCTCGATTATAAATATTCCATGATGTTGGTACAAAAGTTCTCGCAATTGCAGCAAGCTTCTGATAAATTGCACAAACAAGGTTACTATAAGATGTGGCCTGACGAATACTATCAAGACGTTGTGGTATCTCGTGCTAATAAATACAAACAGATCAATGGAGGTCTATCATGATGGGTAAAAAGAAAACTGCTAAAATGAGAGGCGGAGGAAAAGTTAAGAAAATGAATATGGGTGGTCGTACAGGTGACATGATGTATTCAAGAGGATATGGTGTTGATGAAAGATCAAAACGTATGCCTACTATGTTAATGGACCGTGGTCCCGCTGGCATGAAAAAAGGTGGTAAGGTTAAAAAGAAAAAGAAGCAAGGTTATAAAGATCGTAAAGATGAATCTATTGCTATGCGTATTAAAAAGAAAAGAACTAAAAAACAATTAAAAGCAAGTAGAGATGAATCTTATGGTAAATTTGGAAGTAAGGCTCGTAAAAAAGGCAAGATCAATAGATAATGCCAACATATGCAAGCACTGCTGATTTTAACCTTTCAATAAGTGAAATTATTGAAGAGGCTTTTGAACGATGTGGAATCCAAGATCGAAGTGGTTATGAATTAAAAACTGCTCGAAGATCATTAAATCTTTTATTGGCTGAATGGTCTAATAGAGGACTTAATCTTTGGACAATACAAAAGCAAACTGCTGCGTTAGCAGCAGATACAACCAGTTTATCTGGCACTGCTTTGTTTGGTGCAGGTGCAAACGCTGCATCTGAAATTGTAGAAATAACCGATATGGTTATTCGTGATTCAAGTAACAACGAATACTCTTGCTCTCCTATTAGTCGTTCAACATATTTAAACTATACTGTTAAAACTTCTGGTGGAAGACCTACGCAATTTTATTTTGAAAAAACTATTAACCCTACTTTGTATTTATATCCAGCCGCAGATGTAGCTTATACTGTAGTTTATTATGCTATGTTACGAATGAAAGATTCAGGTGCTTACACTAATAATGCAGAGATACCTTTTTCTTTTCTACCATGTTTAACAGCAGGGCTTGCTTATTATATTGCTTTAAAATATGCTCCAGAGAGAACACAAATTTTAAAGATTGCTTATGAAGAAGAATTTAGAAGAGCAGCGGACACTAATAGAGGAAATGTAAGTTCTCACTTTGTGCCTCAACTAGGAATTATAGCGGGGACATACTAATGGGTCGTTACGTTTCTGGTAGATTTGCATTAAGAATTTCTGATCGTGACGGAATGGCTTATCCGTACAATGAGATGGTTCAAGAATGGACAGGAGCCTGGGTTCATATTTCAGAATACGAGCCTAAATCTCCTTTATTAAATCCTACTAATCATCCAACCGATGCACAATCATTAGAACATGCAAAACCACAAATAGCAGATGCTACAATTGAAGTAGGAGCAGTAGGTGTAACTCCCAATTTTTTTCAAACTTTAGATGAAACAACTACTCTTTCTGATGGGTCTGTAGTTACTGTTAAAAGTATGATGCCATTAAGTATTCAACAACCTTCTAGAATAACTAAGATGCAAAGTTTCTTAGGAAATGTTACAGTGAGTACATCATGACCGATTATTCAGATTTAAATACTAATGTAAGAAATTACACTGAAACAGATACTAATGTTTTATCTGATAGTATTATTCAACCTTTTATAAAATCTATTGAAGATCAAATAATGAGAACGGTAGATCTTACCTACTATCGTAAATATGATTATGCTACATTAACTATAGGAAATCCTTTTATTCCTCTTCCTAGTGATTGGCAAAACTCACGTTACGTTCAAATTTATGATAGTAGTTCAAGTACCCCTGACAGAACTTTCTTGCTACAAAAAGATATTTCGTTTATGAATGAATACTGGCCTGATAGAACGGCAACTGGTACCCCTAAGTATTATGCTATGTGGGACCAAGATACGCACTATGTTGCGCCAACCCCGAACGCTGCATTAGATGTAGAGCTCGCATACACGTACAAGCCTGATGGTTTATCAAGTACACAAACATCTACTTGGTTAAGTCAAAATGCTCCCAACGTGCTTTTATATGGTTGTATTTTACAATCTCTTGGATACTTGAAAGGTCCAGCGGATATGATACAATATTATGATAAAATGTTTAATCAGTCTGTGCAGGCTCTTGCTACATATGAGATGGGGCGGGATCGCAGAGACGAATTTCGAGATGGCGTTATTCGTATCCCTCTCGAGTCAAAGAACCCATAGGAGGTCAACATGGCAATAACTCAAGCTGTTTGTAACAGTTTTAAAGTGGAGATTCTGAAAGGCTTGCACAATTTTACGGCAACAACAGGGAACACTTTTAAATTAGCGCTTTACGATTCAGAAGCAACATTAAGTAAATCTACTACTGTATACGCAACACCAGATGAAGTAGGAGCATCAGGAACATACGCTGCAGGAGGAGGAGCATTAACATCGGTAACACCAGCATTATCTGGCGATACGGCTGTTTGTGATTTTTCACCTGACTTATCATTTACCAGTGCAACTATTTCGGCTCAAGCTGCAGTAATTTACAATTTTTCTACAGTATCAGGATTAACTACGAATGCTGCTGTTTGTGTTTTAGATTTTGGTGGAGTTAAATCTTCATCTGCTGGAACATTTACCATTACATTCCCTGCTGCTGAAGCAACTGCTGCAATCTTAAGAATAGCATAGGAGATAAGTTATGGCTTCCGTCCAAGGATGGGGCCGACAAGCCTGGGGCGATGGTAATTGGAATGAATTTGGTCCAATACCTGTTACAGGGATTGGCCTCACGGCATCTACTAACGATGTAACTGTTACTACTGATCAGGTTATTTCTGTCACTGGTATTGGATTAACGTCTAATACTAACGATGTAACTGCTACAGGTATTGCTGAGGCAGTAATATCTGCAGGTGTGGTTGCTACATGGCAACCTATAGGTACGTACGTTGTTCAGTCAGATTTTATTTTTCCTATTACAGGTACATCAGCAAGTACTGCGGTCGGTACGACAAGTCAAAGTGTTGATATACGAGTTGGATGGAATAGATCTACAAATTTAAATACAGGTGCAGCCATTGGTTGGGGCGATGAAGCATGGGGAGCTATAAGTAATTCTCCTAGCGCTACAGGAAATGGTTTAACATCGGGTGTAGGAAGTATAACCGCTGTTACGGATCAAATACTATCTCCAACAGCCGCAGGATTAACTACTTCTATTGGAACATATTCAATTACAGGAGACGCTGGAATAACTATTGTAGCAGCCTCTGAACCAGAATTAGATGCAACTACGGGATCAGTTGATGTATCAATATCTCCAACAGTTGAACCTGCGGGTCAGGTAGCTACTTCGGCTGTAGGAGATGTATTAACATCTATTTTTGTTACAGGAGTTTCTGCTACTGCTAGTGAAGGAGATGCTACTCAAGAAACGAGTTACATGGCTCCTAGTGAGGAAGCCACTACTTCTGTAGGAACGGTAAATATTCAGACAGATGTGACCTTTACAATAACAGGAGTTTCTGCTACAAGTAGTACTGGAACATTAGGCGGGATCTTTTGGTCTGAGGTTGATGATTCTAACAGTTCTTTAAGTTGGACAGAAGTTCATAAGGCTGCATAAAAGTTTTGACAAACTTTATAATAATCAATAAAACTTTATTAGGAGATTAAATGTCAACATATTCAACAGGTTTAAGAATAGAGCTACAAGTAACAGGAGAAAATTCTGGTACATGGGGTACTATTACTAATAACAATTTTTCTCAAGTTTTTGAATATGCTATTGCTGGGGTATATGCTGTACCCGCAATTACGACAGGAACCTCAACTACTTTAACAAATGCCGATGGTCCTCAAACTCAAGCAGCCAATCAAGCAAGACAAAATACATTATTATTTAGTGGAACTGTATCGACAA
>VTLG01009288.1_pt1 | contig 50270 bp, 83 predicted proteins | sample 4694571 | NCBI WGS metagenome assembly VTLG01 (sample SAMN12604809, study PRJNA352737) | marine metagenome | biome: ENVO:00000447; feature: ENVO:00000209|ENVO:00000569|ENVO:01000036; material: ENVO:00002151; isolation source: viral sequences binned using virsorter ... | reverse complement strand
TGTCCCTAATATAACAGGTTCTTGCCTACTTGCACCATCTCTAAAATATCCCATAACCCATGTGCCTTGCACTAAAAAGGTTGTGTGTCCTAATCCTGATATCCCTGTTGATGTAACAGGTTGTATTACTTGCGCCCACGGCAAGTCTGTTGTAGGTAATATTAACTTGTCTTTGTCGTGTGTACCTAATATTCTGACACGAACACGACCTAATTTTTCTGGGTCGTTTCTATCTTCAACAACACCCACAAACCAAATAAACCCATTAAACCCTAAAAAATTATTGTTCACTATCTACCTCTTCTAAATTTTGGTGGTCTCATACTGGCGGTCTCAATAACAGCATTATCAAGTTGTTCTTGAATAATATTATCTTTTGAGTTATCTTTTTCTTTACCATTAAATGTGTCTGTTGATTCTTCTGGATATTTGTTCATCACACTATCTTTGATACACTCTAACATTGTAGAATGTGTACTATCTACTGTACTAAATTGGTGTCTAACTTTACTGACTAGATATCTTCCACTCATAAACCTATCCCTATCTGATGGATTAGATTTATTTGCTGGTTCATAATTAGGGTGATTAAATACAATGATATCACCTACACTTAACCCTGTAAAACCTGGTATTTCTAATTCTAATACCATTGACCTAAATGCTGTTTGATAACTGATACGCCTTGGTTCGTCTATCTCTGATTCAGGACCTTCAAAATTGTTATGTGTCTTTGTTGTTGTACTATGAAACATAACTACGGCTTCAGGATGTTCTGTTGAAAATTTATCATTACCATATTTTAGTAATGGCGCAACAGATGATTTTGTTCTTTGTTTGTTACCATCGCCATCATGTTCTGTATGGAAAAAATTACCATATTCATCATTATAATTATAATCTAGTTCTTCAAATGTTTTAGTAAACATATCATGTGTTATCATTCTATTGCACAAAACACCTTTTTGATAACTTGATAATGTATCAAATTGTTTTTTTATTGCAAAAGAATTAACTTGTTGCATTTTTTCTACTATGCTTTGTTTTGGTGTTTGAGCACCAGCAACCTTTACAATAAAGTTAGCAACGGCAGGTCTTGCTTTTTGTGAATTGATAGCCAACATATTTTCATAACTTCTTAAATGAAAACCATTGGCGTCTTCATAAAATACCATACCAGGAGCATTGTGATTTGCTGGTCTCGCCGCCTCTGCTATCATCTGTATAGCATTTAAAGGTCTTAATTTAGGTATAACATATTTGTGATTACTTCTTGTCTTTTCTAAAAACAATGGTTTTTTACTATCTAATTCTTGTCTAACAATATTAAATATAGCACCTTCTGATTTACCCTCGTATGCTCTTTTTACTTTTGTTTGTTCATTTCTAATTAATTCTTTACTACAAAAGTTTAGTATGTATTTTTGATTTCTAGCGGTATCACCTTGTCTATCTGTGATACTGTAAATGTAAACAGGTGAACCTGTTTCTCTCGTAAAGTCATACCCTCTAGAGCAACCAGGCGTAAACACTTTAAAATCTAATCTTTCAAAACCTGTTAAAGGTAAATGTGTAGTAATATTTTGTGAATCGTTAATAACAATGTTGCCTGTGATAACAGATTTATCTAGACCCTCATAGATATTAATTTCTAAAACATTATCAGAAATATCCATGAATACAGGAAATGTGGGTATTACCGACCTATAAGATAAAGCGAACACTCTACCTAATGTAAATTGTCCTGGATAATTTAATTTATCTCTATCAATTGAACCATACATAATCTACCTATTAATTAAATTTTCAAATTCATCAAGAAGTGAGTTTAAGAATTGTCTGTTTAATAATTTAATTCTTCTTTTTTTATCTTGTTCTCTTTCTTCGTACTGTCTATTTGTAACTGCCTCTGCACCTGATACTGTACTATTTACTTCTATTTTGTGTGAGTAATCTTCTGGACCATTTTGTGTTGTTTTTCCACTAGACTTTGTAATTTCATAATGATGTACGGCGTCTGCGTTGTCATACTTGTCGTTAACAAATCTTTCAAAATCGGCGTCTGATAACGGCCAGCCATAATATCTATCTGTAATATTATTTGTCATTAAAATAACCCAATGTAATTCTGAATCACCAAAATGTTTAAATGCTGTTACCTCTGGTGTTTCACCATTAGGAACATAATAGTGTTCATATAAGGACGCCTCATCTAATATAGCATCCCTTATTTTTACTCTACGAAATAAATCAGTAACTAGTTTTTCGTTACCGTTATTTTTCATATCATAGATTAATTGTGGAAAATAATTAAAATACATTATTAGAATCCTTCTGCTATTGTTTCTTTTGTCATAATCTCTGTTTCAGCAAATGTCAAATCCATTTTTATGTGTGCCATAGGCGCACCTTGAGCGTCTGCTTTAAATGACTGTAATTGTTGTTCAGGCGCATAATCAAAAGTTGCACCTGTTAATATACATCTTGATATTCTTGGTATGTATGAGTTCTCTTTTGACCTGTACATATATTGCACTTGAAATTGTGATGGCACCAAAAATCTAAACTCAGATGTCATTTCTGGCAACATATGAAATTTAAATAAGTTTATAATTTTATATACATCATCTTTTTCTTTTTCATTTTTAGGAATAAATTCATAATTAAATGTAAATTCTCTAAAAGGCACATCTTTAAATATTTGTGCCATCATAGGATTTTTTGATGTTCCTAAACCTAATGTTTGTATACCTGATACGGCGTCGCCTGTTACGGCGTCTGCAATACCTGTGGCCATATTTCTTAAACCTTCAAGACCTGCACCACCTAATCCTTTTAATTTTTCTAACCCACCATCTCTAGATAACCCCATAGCTATGGTACCTATTGTACCTAAACCTTGGTCGCCGGCATAGTTTGCTTTATAATCAAATCTCATTGCTGATGGTGGTGTATACAACATAATTGTATCTGATATATGAGTATGTCTATCCATTGCTTTTGCTAAACCGCCATTTGGTCTTCTTATAACTCTCCTATCAGTTTCTTGTTGAATTTTTTTAACTGTGCCTCTTTTTACATTTGAACCTGTTGCCTTTGATAAGTTTTCATCTCTAGCATTTGGGTCAAAATCTTTTATGTTGATACCTTCAAATTCTTTTGTTTTAAATGCTGAATCTTTGTCCATTAAAATATCAAAAACCATATAATGACCTTCACCCATATTACCAATAGAAGATGGATATGCCACATTGCCGTAAGCATATGGGTTTTCTTTCATATGTGATAAAGCGTCAACATCATTTAACTCTAGTGGTGATTTATTTAATAGTTTAGCTGCTATTTTTGTGTTCTGTGCTTGACTTGTAACTGCTGAAGCTAAATTAGATAGTGTGCCACCTATGGCGCCACCAACACCACCTTGTAAGTTATTTTGAAGTGTACCAATAACACCTTTGATTTTGTTTGTAAATGCCATACTATTATTTATACGATAAATATGGATATGCAATCAAGTAAATATAGTAAAAACTACAAGGCACCTTATAAGGGTAAGTTTAAACCTTCTAATCCTAAGAAATATGTTGGTAATCCAGCGAACATCATCTATCGTTCATCTTGGGAGAAAAAGTTTATGTTATATTGTGATACTAATCCAGATATCTTACAATGGGCAAGTGAAGAAATGGCAATACCATATTATAACCCTATTGATAAAAAAGTTCACAAATATTATCCTGATTTTATTGTTAAGACGGCAAGTAAAACTGTTATGGTAGAAATTAAACCTAAAAAGTACCTATCTAAACCAAAATACAATCAGCGTAAAACAAAAAGATATTATACTGAAAGTTATAACTACATAAAAAATACTGCTAAATGGAAAGCTGCAAAAGAGTATTGTGAAGATAATAATATAGAGTTTAAAATATTTACTGAAAAAGAATTAAAGGTTTAAGATACTCCAAATTCTCTCATTCTATATGCCATTTCTAATGATTCTGGGTCATTAATATTTTTATTCATTGATACATTGCTTTGAGCATTTTGAACAATGTTACCACCTTTTACTATGTTTATAGGCGGTGTTAGACCAGCGTCAGCAGCTCTTTGTGTTGTTAAGTCGGCTAACATTTCTTTTTTTCTTTCTGTTTGCATTTCTTCGTTCATTCTGCCTCTAACAAATCTAGAACCTTCATCAGCGGTAGACCTACCTAATATCGCCTGTCTAGCTTTTGCAGCTGCCATATCTTTTTCTGAACCTGCCTCACCATCACTCAACATACCAGCTTTTTTCATGTGATGTAATGGGTCTTCTTTTTCTGCTCTTTTTTCTTTTTCTGTTTTAAGTTTATCTATGTTAACACCAGGTATCATGTTTAACAAACTAATAACACCATTAATTAAAGTTGTTATAACACTATCAATACCATCAAGAATTGCTTGACCTATGCCTTTTATATGTTCAAATAATTTAGGTGCGAACATTGCTATCGCCGTTATTGCACCTGTAATCGCAAGAGCTAATAATACATATGGGTTGGTTGCTATTGCCAATAAATTCATTGCTATGATACCTAAGAAAGATTTAGCAAGCAGAGCACCTTGTTTCATTATCCCACCAAAACTTTTTTTAAGTCCAGGTAAAGTATTTTTTTGAAAATCTCCAAATCCTTTTTTTAAACCTTCAAAACCTTTCTTACCAAAGTCCATTACTTTAAATTTTAATTTTTCAAATCCTTCTTTAACAAGACCTTTTACACTTTTTTTCATATTTTCATATGCTTCATTTAATCCAAAAACATTGCCTGTCATCTTATCAAATGCTTTTAATGTATCACCAAATAGTCTATCAGGTAATAATGCAATCTGACCCATAGCATTAAAAACATCACCTAAAGGTGTTTTAAAATCAGCTACACCCTCTTTTAGTTCTTCAACGGCAAAACCAGCGTCCCTAATTGTAGTTTCAATACCCTCTACATTTTCTTTTCTAGTATCTATTTGCCTTTTTAATGATTGACCTCTATCACTTTTTAGAGCCTCTTCTGGACTCATCTCATCTAACTCGGCTTGAGCGTCTTCTATGAAACCAAGTTCAGTTTTTCTCTCTGTTCTTAACCTATCAACCTCTTGTTTACTTAAAGCTTTAGTAGGGTCTCTTTCCTTAGTTGGTTTTGCTACTTCTTTTAATTCATCTGTATTTTGTTCAATTGCTTGTGTTTGTTTTTTAGAACCATCAATCATCTTCTTAATCATTTTAAGAAATTCTTTAAACACTTTTACTAATGGACTATCTATTTGTGTAGCAGGCATTCTAGAACCGGCAGGCATAAGTTCACCCTCAATAGGTTGAGGTTGAATACCACCTGCACTAACAGGCACAGGCAACATACTTTTTATTGGAGCTGCTATCGCTGTTCCAATTTTTTGTGCTTCTTCTGGTGCTAATAAGTCAGCCATAATTATCTACGAACTAAACTTCCTCCAAAATATAACCCGATTATTGAGCTGACAACATGAGTATCAAGTGGTGTTATAACTAAACCGCTTAACGGTTTCCATTGTGTCATATCTGAATCACTAGCAAATATCCACCAACCTGAGCTTACTGTTTCAGTATAACCCACATAGATTGGCATTGTTGGGTCTATAAATGGTGCTAGTTTAGGTATTACTAAAATACTAATTACTGATATTAATGCAATCCATCTCCTTGTGTGTTTGGTAAATGGGTCTTGCACATCTCTTGCTTTGTCTATTTGTTTAGCTGCAAAATCGGCTCTTGCCATAAATGCTTTTTCTCTATCAGCGGCGTCTTTTGCTTTTTGAGCCATAATAGATAGCACGCCTCCAAGGACCGTACTAGCCAACATTGACAATAATTCCATAGGTATCATCTGTTTCTCTCCTTCTTAATTCTATCGTTTTCTTCTTTTACAAATTGTTGTAGCAACCCAACATATATTTCTCTTTCCCATGGCCACATATTTTCAATCTCTGTTAGAGAATATTTGTGGTGTTGCATTAATGCAAAATTAACTTCGTAATATGCCTCTAGAGTGTTATGAGCAAGGCTTATACGAAAAAATCATTTACACCTGATAAAACAACTTTACTTTTTACTTTAGTTTTAGGGTTTTCTACTTCTATATCATGCCTTAATCTTGGCATAGTTTCAAAAAACTTTTTAACTTCCCCAAAACTGTCCTGATTCATATCACTAAAAAAATCATTTAGTTCATCTTTTGTTGCCTCTTTTGCTGGGTAAATTTTATCACCCTCAAAAATATGGTCAACAGATTTTATAATCAGGTCCATAATATTGTTAATGTCTGTTTTAGAATCTACTAATTCATCAGTCATATCAGCTAAACAAGGGTATCTAAATACAACACCTAAATTCCTTGCTTTATCAATTATAACTTTGTTAGTATGTTCATCATCAACTTGAACCATAACTTCACTTAAATTAACTTCAACCTTGCCATATGTTTTTTTATCATCTGGACATAATACTCTTATCTCTTGAACTTCACCCACAGATTTTGCTCGTATGTTCAAAAAGACATATTCAATGTCAAACATTGGCGCTTTAGCCACATCAAAACTATCAAAGGTACACGATTTTACAATATCCATAATTGCATTTTGTATACCTTGAGGTTTACCTTCTTCTTGTGCTAATAATAATATTTTTTCTTCTCTAACTAGAAAAGGTCTATACTTTATCACCACATCTGCTGAAGGCAAAGTCAATTCATATGTTGGTGTTTCCACCTTAGGTAATGCCATAATCTTCTCCTATAATATACTAATACTATTTATACTAAATGTTGATAGGTGGGATAAATCCACCACCAATATTAAATGGTGGGAATACACGACCACCTGTAATATCGCCAATAGGCAATCTTCGTTTCAAATCAGAAATAACATCACGCCCAGCTCTTCTTAATGGTGCTGGTAGATTACCTAATAAACCACCTAAAGGACCACCTGCTTTTATTTCTGGTGCTTTAAAGTCTGAATCACCTATTTGTATCTGTCCTGCTTTATCAATGAAATAATTAATCCAATATCTGTATGCGAATGTAACTGTAAATTCAACTAGAGCGTCTTCAGCTGAACTATATGATATTTCACCTATTGATGTAGGATAACAATCTAAAATTGATACAGCGTAAGTAATACTATTTCTTTCTTGAGCGCCCTCAAAACCACCTAATTGAAATATCTCTACTGGTGATATATACTCATCATAATAGTTTACATTAAATGAATTAGTGTTTATACCTGCTTGTTGCCACAATTCAAAATATGTTCTTTCTCTTAAAAACTTATCGCACATAAATGTAGCTGTAAATTGTACAGGTTCTTCCGCCATGGTCATTCCTGTTACCATTTGTCTAGCAGGTCCATATATTTGATGAGGTGTCATTTTTGTCATTCTTGGTGGCATTGTTATATCTTTACAAAATGCTTGAACACGCTTTCTATGTTGACTTTCTACAGCTCTTAATTGAGCGCCTTGTGAAAATCCTATACCTTCTTCACCTACCTCTGACGCTAATTTTTGATTACTACCAACAGGTGGTGTTGTATTATATAATGGATTAAATCCTGAAGCAATGCCGTTATGACCTTTTGGTAATTGAAAACTCGTATAGAATTTACACTTACGAGCCATGCCCTCAGCTTCACTTACATAACTATGAAATCTACCCATAGTGGATTGTCTATCACCACCAGGTTTTTGTCTTAATCGTGGGTCATTAGTTACATTTTCTAAAGACTTATCTCTAGATAATCCTATTCTTACATCTGACCCAAATATTCTAGTTCCGCCTCTTAGTATTGCCACTATATACCTCTACTTTGTCCGTAAACATAACTTGCACTTCGTTTCTTAAATTGCTCAACAGGTAAATATACTGCTGTTGGAGCGTCATCAGCGTCTATTCTTAAAAAACCAGAACGCACATGACCATACAAGTATTTTTTAATTGTAGGTTTTACCCTTTCTAATCCTGCCACTCTAGTATATCCTACATCTAATCTTGTCGTGCTATCAAATTTATTGTTTGTAGCAAACCTTTGTAATTGATTTAGTAATCTAAATCTTATCATTGGTGATAGATAGTGAAAGTTAATACCCATAAAACCACCTCTAAATGCCTCTAAAGGTAAAACTAAAGGAAATGTATCGTAATATGGTAATTTATCTTTAGTTTTAGGGTCGTAAAAAAATAAGTTTAAACGACCAGCAGAAGGTCTAGCTAAAATGCGACCTTGATTCATTAACTTTCGTGCTGTTACCTTATCTGCAATAGAAGCTACAGCATTTCTGTACCATGTGGCAGACTTTTCTTGTCCACCTCTTTGATTACTAATTGTGTCAAATATACTTGGCATACTATTATTTATATAAAAAACCCAGCGATTTCTCGCTGGGTTTCAAGTTACTATGAACGGAGAGAGATACTATTCTTGAGCTAATTTACTAAAATAATCTAGTGTATCATCACTATCACTAGCTTCAGACATAGCGTTCACAGGACTTTTCTCAGTTACTTTTGCCTTAGATGATGTTTCAGGCGGGAGGTCCACATCTTCAACAGTTTCAGCTGAGTTTCCTGTCCCTGTAATTACCCTATTCAGTTTCTCTTTGAGTTCATCATAGGTTTTAAAATTACTAGGGTCAAGGAAAGGTTTTAGAGGGTATTGTTTTCCCCAAATAGTTTTGATTTCATCATCACTATCTTTTATTTGGGAAACAGCCTCAAATTCTGACTTGTCATAGTTCCAAAAACCATCAACCTTTCTAATTTTTAGTTTGAAGTTTGCACCTTTCCAAAAGTCAAATGGGTTTATAGGTGTTTCATCATCAAACTCAGGTTGCATTGCTTCTGTTATCTTATCAAATATTTTTTTACCAAATTTGAATATGAAAACTTTACCTTCGTTTTCTGGATGTTTTGGGTCGCTAACAACAAGAATGTTAGCATAGTATGATAACTTTCTTTTTCTTTTTCTAGCAATATCTTTATCAGAATCCACGCCTGTGTTCCACAATCTTGTGTTTTCTTCTGATACAGGGTCTTTATTGCCTAATGTTGTTAGACTGTTTTCAATAAACCAGCCGCCAGGTCCTTGAAATGCATGAGACCATAATCTGACCCATGGCATATCTTCACCTTCACTTGCTGGTAAGAATCTCAATACTGCATAACCATTACCAGTTTTATCTAGTTCTGGTTTCCAGATTCTATCATCTTGATATTTGTTTTTGTTTGCTTGGTCCTCAGGATTGAGGTTTTCTTCTAGTGCTTTTGTAAGTTTATCAAAACCACTATTGGATGTTTTTAAAGATTCAAAATCCATGTTTTTACTCCGTATTTTCGTATTAATATATCTTTGTATTTAAGTATTGTAGCACTCGCTACATGACTATTTATACATTTTCTTAGACAGGATATCATTTTTTTTCAACAATGTCAAGCATGGTTGAGTAATTGATATAGTCTAAATTCTTTACTCCGTGCCAGTTTTGTATTGTCCTATTCACATTATCACCACCCTCAACACCTTTCTCATTTACTTTATAAAACTTTATATCTGGATAACCTACGAACATTGCCTTCCATTGTGTAATCCAATTATCGCATGGTGTAGGTGAGTTTTGAGGTGTTACATAATGTCTAGAACCTTTATATAAATTATTTACTGTGGCGGTTTTACTATACAAATCATGACCTATCATAAAAATCTCTTTTACAGGTTTTTCTCTATCTACTGCCACTCTAGCACTCGTTGCTCCAGCAGCCCAACCTAAATCTCTGTAATTTGGTATAACATCTCTTACATCATGGGACATATCAGGTTCTTTTATCCACGATACATGAATACCAGAATGTTTAATTCTTTTTTGTATAACTTCTCTTGTCATACCTTTTGCTTCTTCTTGTTGTATAATTTTTGCTAAACCTTCTAATGTTGAACCATGAAATACAAATTCTTTAGAATCGCCTCTTTCATTTTCGTTATGAGAATCATAATATTCTTTTAATTCATCTCTTGTAATATTTGTAATACTACCATAAACCATCATCTCGTAATGCATAGCAGGTACTTTTTGCCAATTTCTAAAATAACAAGGTATCTTTTGTGCTAAACCATAATGATATATTTCATGTTCAATACCATGGTCAACTGCAATTAAAACATCAGGTGTAAAATCACGATAGATGGCATTACAACCATATATTTTACCATGAGGTCGTAATTGTTCTAAATCAAAACCTTGTCTGCTTTCGCCATTACCTATGCAAAAAACTCTATTCATTGTTTATAATTAAATACATATTTTGACCACAAATAACTTCTTGTGATACCCACTATTGTAAATATCAATGCTAAATGAAACATTGCCCATACATCAATAAAAATACCAAAGTAAGGAAAAATTGTTATTTGTATAATAATTGATAATATTAAACCACTACCAATATCTAAACTTCTATGTAATAAATGTTTTGAACTTGTCATACTGGTTTTACTTTTGTTACCTTGTAAGGTTTAAATCTTGATTTAATATCTTTTGTTGCCTCTGCTGTTGTTAAATTTTTACAAGCATAAACAAAAGTATCTTTACCATTAAGATTTATATTATATTTTTTATATATTGATTCTTGTTCTACCATCTTGCCTCCAATTGATACTCATAAATTCTTAACATCCAATCTGTGTAGAAATGATAATCTATGATACCAATCAATAATATTAATGAACCAATAGTGTTGACCACTATCAATGCCCAATCTCGCCACATAATACCTACAATTAACCAACCTGTTATGCCAGTAAATTGAAAATACATATTATATGGGTACATATTCATTGCTGTTGTATATGCACCAAATATCAATACGATACTTGCAAACCATTTTATATACCAATCTAAGGTTTTATCCAACAAAACCATCTCCTGGTTTCCAATTACAAGCAGTTAAACCACCTGATTTTAAAGCATTTACTGTGTTAATAATTTCATCAACATTTCTACCAGTATCAAGAGCGTTAACGGAAATGTGTTGAATAATATTCCTTTCATCTGTTATAACTGTTGCTCTTAAACATACACCTTCTACTGCAATGATATTTAATTCACCAGATAAATGTAAACCTGAATCGGCAGCTAATGGGTGTCTAATGTCTTTAATTAAATCATTAGATTCTTTCCATGCTTTTTTACAAAATTCATTATCACCACTTATACCAATTACATTTAAACCTTCATCTACAAGTCTGTCCATTTCTTTTATTTCTGTTGGACATATAAATGTAAAGTCTTTAGGGTAAAAATAAAATACAGACCAATTGCCAAAAGTATCATCTGCTGTATACACCTCACCTAAAGTATTATCTTTAAGGCACGCCTGTAATCTATAATCAGGCATATTATCACCGACTGTTCTCATAAAAACACCTCCTTTAATGTTAGTCTAGTTTCTGTTTCGTTAAATTTTACAAAAGGTTTAAATTTATTTAATTTAAATCTGATACCAGGCCATATTACATTTTCTGATATAAGTTTATCCCAATCTTTCATAAAATTCAAATGATAATTCATAATAATTACTGTTTCTGGACCAATCTTATTCCCAATACAATATCGTAATAGTAAAGGGTGTTGACCATTAAATACTGCAAGAGCGTTGGTGGGCAAGGTATTGTCTGTAAGAATGGTATCACTAATTTTATTACAATCTTGTTTAAACCAGTATGAACTGCTTTCCTTTCTTTTCTTATGTTGTAAATATATCTCATGTGCTTCTTTTTCTAATAAATTACCTGACCATACCTTTTTATTTTTAACAAAATTTGCAACTAAAAAATCTTCTATTTCATCTTGATTATATTTTACACTTAGTTTATGGTAAAAATATCTGTCATTTCTTTTGGTAAATGTTTCAAGTTTTGTATGAACATGACCATCATAATCAAAATAATTATATTCCTCTTTATCAAAATGCAATTTAATTGCCAAATACTTTCTATAAACTGCAAAACCATCATAATTCATAACGGCAATTTACCAGTCTTTGCTAATAAATTTAATTCTTGTGCCTCTAGTGTGATTTTTTCTTTAAGTGGTTTTGATATAAGTTTACCAACTTCAGCAGGGTCAATCTTGTTTTCATCACAAAAATGTAGTACGGCGTCCATGTAGGTCATGTCGCCACTATTTCTTTTGACTTCTTCTATTTTTAATGAAAATTGTTTAGCGTTCATAATATAAAATTTAGGGTATGTTTCTGGCGCCAGGTACATACCAAACCCCGACACTCGCTTTGCTAGCCGTGGTAGAGTGCCAAACTGGAAATACTATTTATCATTTAGCAGGTTCAAATAACTCCTTCATAACAGACCTGTAAAATGTTTCTATACTTAAAACTAATTCTTCAATATAGTCTTGTGGGTCTTTAACATATGCTGTCATTGTGCCGTCTTCAGCGGCTAATAACACTACTATTTGTTCTATCTTTTCACCAAATGTTTCTTCGTACATTGATGAATAAGCAGTACATTGTAAAAAATAGTTTTCTATCCAGTCCTCTTTTCGTTCCTTGTTTGCTGATTTAAAGTCTATAACGGATAATTTACCATTATATTCAGCAACACAATCAACCTGACCAGCAATTGTGAGTTTCGGGCTCACCATTATTTTTTCAAGTAATCTTATATTATTAATTTGGTCTATGTAAGGTTTTGCCAACCTGAATAGACCTAGTGGTAGTACATCTCTAATAGAAGGTGTTTCATTATTGAGATATTGTTCAACTAATTTATGAAACGATTTACCTCGCCTAGCGGCTCTGTTCATTTCCCAATTAGCAACATCTTCACCAATTGAATCACGCCACTTCTGTAAACCTTCTTTTTTTCGTATGCCTAAAATTGATGTTACAGATGGATAGTTTTGACCATCTATATCGTAAAATCTGTACCCTTCTATTTTCTTGCCTTTGGTATTGGGTAGTAAAGACAAGTCCGTATCATTATGTATAAATTCTGTCATATTTGTACCTTTTTATATTTTATAGTCTGTTATTATACCAGATACGGACTTAATTGTCAAGGGTGGTTAGTAGCCTGCCACCTCGTTCATTTCTTTGGCGATTTTGGCCTCGCCTTCTGAAGCTTCGTTTTCATCCCACTTTGCTAACTCTTTTTTCATAAGTTTGTGGAATAATGGTGGGATAAGTGCTATAGCAAATAGCGTAAAATAACCATGACCTGTATCAGGTGCTCCCACTTCATCTAATTCCCAAAAGTGAGTTTCTCCTCGGTCATGATGGTCTGCTTGGCGACCTATCTCAATGAAGAACCAAGAACTAAACATAGTAGAATTATCCCAACTATGTCTATAATCTATTGGTGCTCCTTTTTCTCTGATTAATCCGTAATGCTCTAGGTAATTAAGTGCTTCTAATTCAAAGTTAGAAATCAACCATATTAAACCTAAACAAGCAATACCTAACCAAGCACCTACATACCAGAATAGTGCAATTGTTGGTATTGACATTGCATAACCTCTTAACCATCTATTTTGCCATGATAAAAATGGTACACCTAATCTGTTTAATCTTTGTTTTTCCATTGTAAATAAAAATTTACTTTGTCCAAAGTATGACTTGACTAAGTGCGAATATAAACTACGACCTCTTGGTGCTGTCGCTGGGTCATCTTCATGACCTAATTCTAAATGATGGTTATATACATGAGCATAACAGAAGTGTGCTGAACCTGAAAGAGCCATCATCCATCTAGCAATTAAAAAACTAAAGCCTTTTGTATGAGCTAATTCATGTCCGTATATAATACCTATACCAGCAAATATTCCTGTTGATAATACGGCACCTAATAATTCTGTGCCTGCCATACCATGATAAATCTGATATGCTAAAGCACATTGTAGTGCTATGAATACTGGTAACATTAAGTACATTACTGCATTTTGCAAGATAGGATTTGCATTGGTTTCTCCGTCTTCATCAAAACCAGCACCATAAGTTTGTCTAGTGTGTAAAGTGTCTATGATAATACCGACACCTAATAATGCAACACCAGTCCAGACCCAAGGTCCTCCTGCAATGACACCGAAAAGCGTTGCTAAAATTAGCAAGGGTGCTATGAAGTAACGAGCATTTATAAAAAGTTTCTTCATGATTACTTTCCTTTTCGTTGGTTAAAAAAATATTTATTTAAAAAAATGTCTAAAAATCTCTTGTACAAATAATGTACCAGAAAAATTAGACATTTCTTATACACTAACCTCTAGTTAGTTTTAGGACTTTCTCAATTTGAGCCTTGATAATTGGACCTCTATTTGGCCAATGTATATACGGCTCATCGCTTTTACTCAAATTGTACAGAAATGGTAATATTACCTTTTCTATATCTTTGAATCTTTTTTGTGTGTCAGCGTCATTAACTTCCTTTGTTATAGTTTCTTTCTCTGCCACAATTTGCATGACCTCGTTCATCATGCTTTTAATAGATGATACATCAGACTTGACTTTTGCAAGTTCCATGTTTGTTTCTGAATTTTCAGCAACAACTACCTTTTCTTGAACCTCGGTAGGTTTCTTGTTAACAGGCGTAAATCCATAATCTTCTGTAAGGTCAAAACCTCGCATATAATCAGGTATATCTGCCATATTATTTACCTCTTATTCTGTTTAAATGTTTCTTGACTGCTTGTTCAGTCTTAATTGTTTTAATAGATTTTCTTTCGCCATACCTTTTTGCTAAAGGACTATTAGGATGTGCTTCAGCAATTCTGGCCATATTTTCTTTCCAACCAGCGTCATTTTTTATATTGCCACTTAGACCTTGACCAGCAACAATATTTACATCTAGTATAACAGATTTTAAATGTGGGTTATCCTTTAGAAAAGTATCTTTTTCAGATATCTTCATAACCTTTTCTAAAATTTCACCTGTTTCTTTATCTTGAAAGTTATAGGTTGGCATTATATGTCCGATTTAAAATGTTTATTTATGATATCTATTCTTTCTTCATTAGAACATATCTTATCTAACTCTGACTGTATAGCCGCCATCACATCTGGATGTTCACCTATACCAGCAGGGTTTTCTAGATATACTTCTACATTTGCTTTTGCTTTTAATATCTCACCTTTTGCATGAGATACTAAACCCTCTATAATTTTTTCTTTAATGTTCATTTCTATATTTATCCTATTTTAACTGGCATTATATATGCCCTACTATTATAGCTTTTGCATACCAATCTGGCATTTTTGATGGTGATTTCCAGGTAGCAAATCTTTGTTTTTTCATTACATAATAATTACGATAACTTTTTACAGTATCACCTGGTACTTTACATTCTTCTGGCATAGCAGGTGTAGGTAAAGTAGGTTTTTTATTTAAAGGTGCATTTTTTGGTGGGTTTCTTAAAGCGTCTTTTAATTTAGTAATTGCTAAATGGTCTTTACCTGAATATCTTTTTTTAAATTCTTCATTCAATGCCATCATATGTCTATATAACCAATTATAATTAAAAGCACTTTCCATTAGCCACATTGTAGATGGATGTTTTATCCAACCTGCTTTGTATAAGACTTTTTCTAGTTTAGGGTCAGGATGACGCCATCTTTTAATCTTACGACCATTTGCCGTTTTGTCATAATATTCTGTGCCATCTAGAACTCTATGTACTGAACATAATAATTGAGCACTTTCTAGTATCATTTTGACACAATGTTTATCACACGCCATTTCGGCAGATTTCACAGGACATTCATCTAATGCAAAAATATTCATAATATATACCTCTAGTTATCTGACAACCAGGATAAAGGAAAATGAAGCAAATGTCAAGCTTTTTTTAGACATTATTTTTATATTTTTCATCTGTGTCTTCATTCCACTCCCATATCTGGTTCATTTTAAGTCTAATTTCATCTGGACTTAAACCTTTTAATTCCTCATCTGACAAGGAATTTACAAAATTTTGGTATTCTCGTTCTTTTTTCCATACCTTTTTTTGCTTATTCAAAATCTTTACAACTTCATCATTGGCATTTATCGGGTCACCATTTTCAATTGCTAATTCCATCTCTCTTTGTTTTAATGATATGTTAGCTGATATTAACATTAATACTGCAACAGGGTCAAATACAAATATTAATATGATGATAATAATTCTGACTGCTTTATCAAAATGGTCTTTTGCTTCATCACCATAAATAAATTCTGCAACATATTTTATAGGTCCTAAATCTGCCTCTAATTTTAATTGCTCTGTTTGTATACCAGACTTTTTGTCTGTCAACTCGTTTATCTTATTTAAACTTTCTTCTATGGTTTTTTCTAATAATAATCTTTCTTCTTTCTGATTATTTCTTTCTGTAATAGCTCTTTGTGAACTACTAGAAAACCAACTTGATTCTTTTGATTGAGTTATTATCAACTCGTCCATTTTATCTAATTGATATTGTGAACGGTCAATTGTCTTTTGCCTTTGGTCAATCTGTTTATCAATTATTTCTATTTGTAATTTGTTATTGTTTTCTGGTACAACTTGGTCTAAATGTGCCTTAGATAAAAACCCAAATATACCCACCGAAGTTATAAAAACTAAAACAATAACGGCACTTGTTAAATAATACTTTATAGATTTTGGTAATAAAGGGTTGTGCCAGTTTCTATACAACCAACTTGCTATTACAAGTTTACCAACTTCTAATGCACCACCCATAGCGATAATTGCTGTTGTGGCACCTGCAAATAAAGCCGCTAACCCTATGATAGAGTATGAGGCAGCTATAATAGAGATTAATATTCCCGATATTAATGTTAGATAAGTTAAAAACATCTAACTATTTATATCATAAATGTGGTGTATATCTCTTTAATGTCTTTAAAACATTCTTTAGTCTGTCTTCATAATCATCAGTTTCAGAATAGTTATCTAGTGTCTTAATTAACTGATATGGATTAGGTTCTTTACCGTTTTTAATATAAACTGCTCTTGCTTTTCTAAAGTTTTTATATGCTGGGTGATTATTTAATAATTCAATATAATATTTTACACTATCACATTTATTGGTAAAAACTCTATACATAATACTATTATCTTTTTCAGCATGAATGTGCTTTACAGTTTTTTTAAATGATTTGATACCAAATAAATTGTTTGCTTGAACAGCAATTCTACTTTCACCCCAACCTGTTTCCAAGATTGATTGAGCTAGTATCATATTTTTCGGTATTCTTTGATTTTTTGGTACTGATAAGTTTTGAAAATCTATACACTCACTTAATGCATGAACAAATTGAGTTTCGTTATTATAACTAAAACTAGGTTCTGGTGTTATATCTCTAATAACTGTTGGATTAGGATTAAATGTACCTAAAGTATAGATTGATATTGTAAATATACCACCAACTATCATTTGATATAGTACATTTAAGGTTTTTTTCACAATTGCCATAATATATTCCTTTTGGTTATTTTACATAAGCGATATAATTATAACCACCAATATTATCAGGTAGTTTTCTTGATACAAAAACCAGGTCTTCTGATAACTTACTCATTTGAGTTCTTAATTTTTCTGCCTGTCTGTCTGTCAAATTATCTTGTAAATCTTGTCCCCAATTACCAGTATAATATGTTATACCTGGTGAATGTTCTTCATTATCTTTTAAATATTTTTTAAGATATCTTGGAGTATCTAACAATTGTTTTTTTAAATGCAAATCTATTTCTTTACTCATTTAATCTCCTTTACTTCTTCAACCACACATTTAGGTATTAATGTAGAATTACCACATTCATCTATACTACCATCTTCTTTAAAATTAAAATCACTTACCAATCTAATTACTTCTTTTTCATCACTAACTAAAAATCCTGTGCTTAAACATCTAGGTAAAGATTCTTCTTTGATATCCTCTAAACTTCTCCATGATGAATCTGATGTTATATCAATCCAATATACATGAACAAATTTAAATGGTATTTTTTTAATTGCTCTCATTTTGTTATCCACTCCCAAAGATATAATCCGTCTAAAAATGAAAAATCATTTGTAGAAAATATTAATAGTCCTGCAACTAATGTAGGAACTACGATTATAACAAATGCAATTTCTAAAGCCATTTTGTCAACTTTATGCATTTATTAACTCCTTTACTTTTTCTAAATTTTTATACTTTAATACATTATCACTCATACTATTGATTGATTGTTTTATTAAATCCTTGTATTCATTTTTTAAATGAAAGATAAAAGGTAACCTTTTCACCGTTACATCTATGAAAAAAGCTGCCGTATCTTTATCTACTGTTAGTGTTCTTTCGTGTTCAACTCTAAAATATAAATCATCTAATGATTCAAAATCAGGTTTAGGCCAATTTGGGTGATTGCTTAGATATCTTAGTGGTGATATCCCCCAGGTGTATCTATGAAATGATTTACCACTTGTCATAGCACGCCAGATACCTTCACTTGCTTTTCTTAACATATCACTATCCGCTACAGGTTCATGAACTTCTGATAATGTCATACCTGCAACTTTACTAGGATTCCAACCACTCGCCATTGCAACAAAACACGCCTCAACTTTTCCTTTATGCATAATAATAACATCATCTGGTATTTCAAGACCAAATTCTTCTATATCTGCAAAAGGTAACTCCCACAATTGCATAGCTTCGGATGTTTTTTCAACTAAACACTCTTTCTTTGCAATGTCGGATTCAAAATAGATTTCTGCACCTAAATGATTATACTCAAACTCCCTTTCGTTATACTGGTCATCTGTATATGGTTTTAAAACCACATTATCAACAGGTGCAAATCTAGGATTTGTCGTGTATGGTGTTTGTACTATTTCTTTTATATTCATAATATTGTCGTCCATTATAGGACAAATTCACATCAATGTCAAGCACTTTTTTACTTATTTTCAATCTGCATGAAGTTATCATCCCAACCAAATGCTTCCTTTACAACGGACTCCGATAAACCTTTAAACATATTATTTAATTTTTTATCTTTTACACCGATTAAAACTTCTGCTTCATCTTTATGTAAACCTTCTAAGACTTGTATAAACAAAGTTTCTTTTCTTACTCTATTTAACTTATCATCACCACCTCTAATAAAATGCCATAGTTTACTTGATTCACTTTCTAAGTAAGTATGTTGTGTACCTGCTGGCGCCTCGTTTGCCATAAATGGTGGTGTACCTGGCGGTAACTCCCATACAATTCTAGGGTCAAAAGCACCTTTAAGTATTCTTCGTAAACCTGGTGTATCATAAGATTTTAATACTTCAATCTTCTTAGCTTTTACTTTTGCATTGTGGACTTTTTTAAAGACCTCACTAAAAAGTGGTTTACTTGATGTAGATGTGGTCATACTAGCTTCCATCTGTTTAGGTGGAATTAGATTTGGATTTTGTGTAACCATAATTTACTCCATTATTAAAAATCATTTATATTTGTCATTAACGATTTCAGTTTATTATCCATGAAATACTGTAATAGATTAGACCTATTAGGTATCTCATAGCTTCTGTACATATTTATAATATTTTCCTGTATGTCTACTGGAATTTCTTCTAAATCTATCAACTTCTTATTTCGTTGATAATTCAATCTTGTTATACTACCTAATGGTATATTGTCTAATTTAGACCATTCTTCTAGTCTTTTCTTATTGATAGGTTGTTGTTTTTCTCCTGTTACAAATACATTGTCATCACTAAGTATATTTGGTATACCGTCTGACCTATCACCTTTTATAATTTGTTCGTGCAAAAATACGATAGGGTCAATGTCTGTGCCCACGAACTTTTTTTGGATGGGACTGTACTGTTTGACCACTTCGTACTTTTGCAACTGAATAAAATCTTTATCACCTGAAATTATCATACATGGTTCACCTAGATTGTGTGCCTCTCTGGCCATGATGGCGATTATATCATCCGCCTCAGCATGGTCAATAGATAAAACCATGTATGGTAAATTCATTGCTATTTCTTGTTTTACTTCTGTAATAACATCAAACAAATCATCCCATTTATCAGATACTTCCTGAGTTTCTAGTCTAACTTGTTTTCTTTGATACTTATAATTAGGGAACAATTCTCTACGCCAAGGATTTGCTGAATCGGCACATAGTATTTGTTGACCATATTTTTTCTTAAATTTTAAATTATAACCTCTAATAGAGTTTAAGACCATGTGTCTAAAAATATCAATATTAGGTTCTGACTTACCTCTTGTCTGAGCCATAAAATTAGATATGAGAACTTGGTTTAAATCAACTAAAATCATTATACATCAAAAGGTTTATTCTTTTTTTCCTCTTTTATCATCTTACAAGCTTTATCATATTCTTTTTGATAAAACTGCATAGTCCAACCATCATTATGATGATTATCTTTTTCATTAGCACAAATTTGTTTCCACTCTTCCCAAGTAGGTTCATCAAGACTTCTTTCATATAAATCTTTTTCTAAATCTAGATAATAATCATCTACTGCATTAGTCATCTTTGCCCTCCTCAGGAAATAAATCTAATTCAAATTGTTCTAATTCATAATTTAATCTTGTAATTTCTGCTTTTGTTTTTTCTATATCTACATTTTCTAATACTTTACTATAATTTAATACTGGTATGGGTTGACCTTGTTCATCAAACTTTATTGTAATCATTTTATCAATTAACGCTTGACCAATATGTTCTACATCAAAATCTCTATATAATAATACTCTAATCATTTCTGACACCATAGCTAGGTCACCAAAGAACTGAGGTTTTTCTATCTTAACTCCTATGTCAACAAAGTTTTTAATTAAAGTTATTGATAAATCATCAACACAACTTTCCACAAATTCCATGGTATCTACCAGGTTTTTTTCTGTTGAATTATAATCAAGACCAGGGTCTGGTTCAAAAACTATTTCAGTTTCTTTATCTTTCGGACCAGGAAACTGTATGACATTATCTTTCTTGTCTTCGCTCAATTTTCTCTCCTTTAAAGTTTACTAAACCTTTATCATCAAAGTATTCTATCAATTGATGATATCCGCCTACTAAATCGCCATCAATTTTTATTTGTGGCATGGTTCTAACTTGTTTACCAATTTCATCAATAAAATCCTGTACATTGGAAAAGTCCTCTAGTTTGACTTCATCAAATTCTAAATTTAAACTGTCCAATAGGGACTTTGCCTTTGTACAATACTGACAATTATTTTTACTGAATACTATTATCTTCATCTTCGTTCATCATCAATTCTTCCCAACTTGATGTAGCTGGAGAACCTGTCTTCTTACTAACATATGCATTTACAGCTTCTTCTACTGTATAGTTATACATTTTGTTTAACTCACCCATAGGTAATCTTAAACCAACATATGCACGATAATAACCATGTGAAGTTTGGGTAACATCTTGTGCAAAGATTTCATAACCACGAACAGGAGTTTCTTTAATACTGTTAACTAAAACACTTTCAACTTCTGCTACTACTGACTTATTATTAGTTTCGCCAATTTCTGTTATAAATTGTTTAGATGATTTATTCATTTCACCTTTGATGATATCCGCTAATTCAGACTTTGCTATCATTTTTGCTTTTTCAATAGCAAGGTTTAAATCTGGTGAAACAGATGTTCCTGCACCAAAGATACATAAATCTTTTTCACCATCGCCACATTCTTTTATGGAACTATAATCTGCCATAAACCATTTAGGCACACTATTGACCATATCAGTCTGCTCTTTTGTAATTTCATACATTGCACTATTATATGAGCAACCACTCAATACAATAAATGCAACTGCCATTATATATTTTAACATTTATACACCTCGTATTATATCTATAAGTTTATTTAAACTAGAAACCAAATGGTCAACTACTTGATGTTCTTCCATAAAAGAACTAAATCTAGCGGACATTGTAGGTTCTGTAAAAATAAACACTAAAAGAACTATGATTATAAAATTTCTAATCATTTTACCTCCCATTTGCCTTGCTTATCTAAACATACCTCACCGTATGATTTGAAAGCGTGTTCAGGCCTACTGTATTTTCTACAATATTCTGGAACATTTACATCACGATAATAAAATTGTGCAAATAACTCCCAATAACCTGGAGTATCAATGCCTCTCCTACCATCAGCACATTCCAAAATTTCTTCTTTGACAATTGTATCGCCTTTTTGTTTTATTATTATTTTTGTAAAGCAATACTGACCATTTACATCTTCTGGTTCTATTGTCTTAATCTTACTGTAAAGGATATCATCACCTGCATTTGCTACTTTTATTGTATAACCTAATAATACAACTGCAATCAAAAATGCTATCCACAATTCTATAGCTCTCATGGTTTCTCCACCCATTGTCCATCTGGTAATTGACACGCTGTGCCAAATACTGTATTTCTATCTACACTTGTACCAACAACTGGCCAAGAATTTGTTATATCTATTGTTGAACTATAATCTTTACATTTTATAGGTCCAACTGTATATGAATTTGTTATGTGTATTGTACCACCATTTCCTGTTTCAGCATTATGCCAATTTGAATATGATGAACCTTCTGGTCCACGATTTAAATGGTCTACAAATACTTTGTTATGTAAATCTCTATCACTATTATACATTATCTCAGCGCCAGCAAATGCACCAACTAAAGCACAACCTGCTATCACATATTGGTCAGCACCCGAACATATATTGGTCATTGATAATGCACCAACTGTGGCACCCATATGAGTACGATTGACCATACAACCACCTAATGATAAACTAATTAATAAAATCCAAACCACTCTCACGGATTTGCTCGCATAGTTTTTGTTTGTGTTCGTTTGATAATACATAATGTTGCTCTCTCAACTTAAATATTTTAAAAATCTGTTTGTTTTTTGAAATGAAATCTCTTGCCTTTTTTGTTAAAGGTTGAATAAGAAATTCTTGATTGTCGCCTGTTAAATGAAAATCCATAATATAAAATGAGGCGGCCCGAAGGCCGCCTTCCTCAATTAAGAGTTATAAGCGTAAGGTGTACCGTAAAGTGCTTTAATACCAGCAGCTACGATAGTTTTATCTGCATTATCAGATAGTAAAACTTCTGATACGCCAGCAGCTAAAATAGCTTTTGTTGGTTGACCCATACGATAGGTAACACCATTGCTTGTTTCATTGATAAAAATCATATGACCTCTACTTCTCAAAGTATCAATCATCGCTCTTGGTGATGTTAAATCAAACCTATTTCTTAGTGTTCTCCAAGATACAGGTTCACCTTTTGATAGAAGGTTCAGAACCTTCTGTGTTTTACTCAATGCTCTTCTTGCCATTATATACTCCATTTGTAGTTAAATTTGCATTTAAAGTCTGCATGACTATTACACATAGTAATTCTATTGTCTGGTAGGATAAAGGAAAATAAATCATTTGTCAAGCTTTATTTCGCTTTTTTTATGTTTAGTATATCCACGCTTTTCCCTCTTTTTCCTGTCAACCTCTACGGTGGACTTACAAAACCGTTTCAACCACTTTTGTACAAAGTTTCTAGATTTCATTTGCCCTCCAGTATTTTCTCATTTTTTGATAAATCGGGTCTTCTACCGCCATATCTCTGGCAGATTTAAACACTCTGGCACATAAAGCTTTTTCAGATGTCAAAGCGTCTGGTTCTTGTGGTATGATATTTCTATTTTCATCATATTTTTTACCGTCTTTATGATTAGCATATCTTCTAGACCTGGTAAAACCCATCTCTAAAAATTTACGGCACATATCCATACCAATAAAATCTTTTCTATCTCTATAACCTTGGAACATTTCAAAAATTATAGAGGAACTCACCTTAGCTTGTTCTAAGGTTGCAAATTTCCAATATTTACAAATATCTGATTTATAAGGTTCAACTAATAATACGCCTTGTTCACCACGACCTATACGATAATATTTTCTATTAATGTCCTGTGAAAAATCTAAATTTTTGTAATCTAAATCATAATCAAATTCTTTCATTAATGTATCACCTTTTTTTTATATTCCTCTTCCATATCTTCTTCAAATCTTTCAACTTCTGCTTTCGCCTCGTCCCTAACAGCATTAATAAATGCAATTAAGGTTTTACGATTAGGACCAGCAGGTTCTAACTCTAATGTTTTTTCTATAATATCTAATATTTCAATTAGTTTTAAAGCTTCATGTGGCATTATTTTCCCTCACTAAAGTAATGTGTATTACTCTCACTATCTAATAATAATACAATATAATGTATCGCCTTTAATAAATCTTTACGATTTTTTCCGTCTTTCTTACCATATCTACACAAATATTTTATTGCATTTGCTTGGCAAAAATCTTTATCAATATCTAAATGTCGCAACATATCTTGAACTTGCATACCTTCTTTTGTGGTAGAATAATGTTCTCCATATGTATTGGCAATATACTCACCAATTTCTTTTAATATTTTATCTTCATTGTATTTCATTCATATCACCTATTACTTTTGATACATCATCCTCTGGTACAACTGGTACATCTACTGATACATCATCTATTAATTGTTCTGTTGTTCTATACTCTTTTTCCTTTTCTTCATCACTCGCACTACGGACACCAAAAGCAACCTTAGGGTCGGGTGATGTATATGCCTTGTACAATCCTTCCCACTTGTAAAGTGGTAAACCATTTTCAGATATCAGGTGTTCGTACAATTCTGGATTGTTTCTCTCATTGACCATATGCATTTCAATAAAATTTATACGATTTTCATAAATCTCTTTTTTGCCTGCTTTGTCTTTCGCTTTTGCAATTTCAAATTCTTCTCTTATTTCTTCTCTTGTTAACATTAGACCTCCTATAATCTATCATTTATTTTAGATAACACCATAAATATCATATCGTGTATTCTGGTTAAATTCATTACAAATATAAAAGCAAATAATAATATAATAAATGTTATCATCACATCTCCATCATTATTTCTATTTGACTTTTTAATGTATCAAATATATTATATAAATCTGTCGTATTAACTTCTACACCAGATTTTTCTATCGTATCTCTAATTCTTTGTTCTGTGTCTGATACATCATTCATGATTTTATCATACAACAATTCAAATTTCTGTTCTTCACTTATCATAATTTACCTCTCTAAGATTACTAAATGTCCGAAATAATCATCAAATACTTGAACTAAATTTTCATAATCTCCTTTAGTCATATCTGCATATATTATATGAAAATTATAATCGGCACCCATACGATTTAATCTCTTACATAAATCACTTGCAAGTTTGATTAAACAAAATGCATTACCGTCTTGACCTGTTAGGTCAACAACTATTTTATTTTTTTCTGTTTTCTTTACTATTGTCATTTTACTCCTCACACGGATACTTTGTACCCTCTAATAACGAACATTTATATTTTAGGTCCGCTTTTAATTTTAACTCTGTTTGTAGCCCTTTTAATACATGAGGCAGATGTTCTGATAATACACCTAATACTTCAATGGTATGTCTGTGCATTATTCTTTCTAATTCATTTGCCATGATTTTCTGATGGTCTACACCACCACCTACAAGTGTTTCGGTGATGACATGAGCGCCAACAGCTTCTTCATAAGATTGAGAATGTGCTGGAAAAGAAAACAATATGAGAGAAAATAAAACCAGCACATTTAAAATAAATTTATTCATAGTTAACTTCCTCTACAAAAGCATATTTGTCTTCAACACCTAACATTGCTAAACATTGTTTTTGTTCATTAGTTAGTATATGTTCAAATTGAAAATGTAAGTCTTCTTCTGATAGATTTTTTTTACTCATTTTATGGACCAAGACTTCAGCTTCGTCCATCATATATTCTTTAATTGCACTCATTATATACCTCTCTGTTCAAATTGGTCATCTATCCAATCAATTAATTCTTGTCCTTCAAGTCCTAATTCTAGTCCTTCTTGATGTAAGTTATCCATAACATAATCGTAATAATCTTCACCGTTTATCATTATTTACTCTCCTTTAATATCATTAATACTCCTTCATCATCTCTCGGATAAATTGCAAAACTTGTTGCATATTTTTGAAGACAATGATGAGGACTTCTAAAGTACCTTTTATTGTAATCTGTTTTACCACGATATCTAATTCTAAACATACCTTTAAAGTGTATTTTAAAATCATATAACATATCTATTGGTAAATTTTTTGCAATACTTTCTTCATCATTAGGTGATAGATTATCAAGTATTTTTTGTATACAAGTTTGTTTATTATAATGTCGTTCTGATGTGCGACCTAATAAATCACCCATACCTAAAGGTTTCTTTTTCATCCAGTTATCTTTTCCTGGCCATTCTTCTGTCAATATCATAGTTCTCATAGTGTATAACCTCTTTTTAGTTTATGATATAAGGATACCATAGTCAAAAACACTTGTCAAGCACTTTCTGCCTCTCCAAGTCATTGAAATATAAGGATATTTTAAAATAATTGAAAATAATTTATTGAGAATAATTCTCATTTGACTAAAATTGTTCATTTTTTGTACAATCTGGAGGATATCAAAATCCTAGGTGTTTGGCAAGCCCTACTTCCAGTTATTTTTGACCCAATCTTGTTCAGCTTCGTGAGGGTTTGGTGTTCCGTGAAATACAGATATTGAGGCACCTTCTAATCTGGTAAAATCCCATTTACCTTTGTGAAATCTAGGTTCTATTCTGTCGTGCCATTTATATGAAAATGTCCATTCATCAGGATATGGTACTACCGCTGGTTTAGGTTTTACTTTTAGGTTTGGCATATCTGATATTACATCCGTGGTCAATTTAGATATTACATTCTGGTCACCTTGTAATTGCATTAGTGCCGTCTTATCTTTTAGAAATGGTTTCCAGATACGGTCGGTTTCTATTGAATTGTTCCACTTCATAACACTAGAATTAAAACCTTTGGTCGGATAACTGAAATCTCTTGTGATAGAAAATTCATCATCTTTACTAAATGTTATAAACTTATCTATGTTTTCTAAAATGACTACATCAAGGTCAAGGTAAAAATTTACACCTTCTAGTTCTGCCTCAGGTGAAAATAATTGAAGTTTGTTCCACCACCCATGATAATTATGATAATGAAAAGGTTTACATATGATATCACCATCTATCATTTTTTGTAATCTTACATGGTCGGTAAAACAAATAAATCTATGAGGCACAGTTAAATGTCTTTGTATCATATTATATAATACTTGAACATATTTTGGGTCATACTTTTGACCATAAAAAACACAGCAAAAATTTATCATATTAATTGTGTCTTCATTACCTCAAATGCCGTACCGTTTTCTATTTCAGGTATGGTAAATTGATTTTGTGTAACAAATTTAAACCACTCGTCCATGGTTTTTCTGCCAGGTCGCATTGGTCTACTTACAAATTTAGGTTCATGACTTGCGATTGGCGAACATATATGATATCTACCATCACAAATTACAGGTGTTTTATTTAGTACAGCGTCAATAGCTGCTAGAGATAAGTTTGTTACCAAAACAGAGGCGTCTTGTAAACTATCTTTTATATCTGTTCCCCAAAACTCATTATTAGGTCTTGGTTTATTTCTTACAACAATAGGTAGATTTGTATGTTTTCTTAATTCTATTGTCATTGCATTTATCCATTCATCTTGTTCCATGCCATTTATTTCTCTGGTGACCTGTGGTGATGATGGACATACTAAAACATTCTTACATTCACCTGTTTTCCACCCTTTAAACTCTACATCAATACCTTTACTTTTTAATTCATTCAATCTTTGAGGACTACCAATAGCGCCTCTTGTTGTATGTAAACCTTTAGATACAATTCTAAAATATGTTTTATCGTAATCGTGAATTTTAGGTTCTGGATATCTGGTGATTTGTTCTGTAAAATAACCAACATCTATCATAAACCATTTTTTATCCAATCGCATACACTCAGCAATTTCAGGTCTATTTTTGCCAGCTAAACCCCAAAAGAAATGCACTTCTTCATCTGTTTCTGGCCAACCTTTTTTTACTGCTTCAAATATTTCATGAGATAAACATTTATCCCAATCTAACTTATGATATATGTTCATTTGTCTTTTAATCTATTATAACAAGTGCCGTCTGCAATCTCTGTCATTGTGTATTGATTTGCAAGTATACTATTTAACCATTTCTGTCTTGTATCATCAGGTATATATTGTATACTATCTAAACCTTTTTGTATCATTTCTAAACTATGTGATACAGGATAAGCTGCTGACATCTCTGCACAATAACCTGGTATGCCCCATATGTGTGCCTGTATAGCGGCCGCTGACTGTAAACTTACTACTGCCTTTGCACCTTTTACCTCTGATTCAAATGATACTAAACTATTCTTTTTTCTAATTCTAATTTCTAAGTCCGTATTTGCCTTTAATAAATTTATGGTGTCTTCTGTCCAATTAGGTACTTCCCACCATCTCTTTGCAAAATCAGATGGTTCAAATACTAGAATATATTTACCATCTTTTTTCCAAGGTTCTAATTGTATATGTTCTTCATACTTTTCTATTCTTTTATAATCATCATCAGATAGTTCATCAATCTCATTTATTATTTGTGCATTTTTAGTACATCTATAAACTCTATCTTTTAATTTAAAGTTTACATTATGTTTATCTTCATTCATAACATAAGCGTGGTCAAAAAAATACCAATCTTGTTCTTTTTGTCCTGCTTCATCTATGACTGCTTCTGTACCTCTTAAACAACCCCATACAGCAACAGGCGAATCTATTTCTTTAAATGTAGGCCATTCTGTTTGTTCATACTGTCCTACTACTTTATGTTTTTCATGCATAACACCATTTGCACTTTTAATAAATGCTCTTAATATCTGGTCTGTTATTTCTCTTGTGCCGAATCCTTGTATCATCTTTCTATCCACGAACATTCTTCATGATACAAGTTCCATGTTTCTGAATAAGAACAATTTGCATACTCTTTAAACCACGGACCACCTTTTGTAAAATGAATATTATTAACTTTTGATTTAGTGTTATAACCTGGTTCATCTACTAACCAGTTCCATTCTAACGGTAAATCTCCTATAAGTTCATCACTTTCTAACCACTTAAATTGATGTAGTTGTAAACCTGTTGCACTATTGACATAATCAGGTGTAAGTTCACTACATTTATTACAATTCATTAACATAAATGATGACCAATTCTTTTTCTCATACTTTGTTTGCACTTGACCTAAAAACTTTTTATCTTCTACTGGTGTGTAGTCGTGTTTACATAATTGTACTGCATACTTATCATCTCTTAATCGCCATAGTTCTGCAATATCACCCAACATTAATTGGTCGCAATCCATAAAAACCGCCCACCCTCTATAATTCATAAGATGTGGTACGATAAATCTACTAAATGAAAATTCTGTTGATGATAAATTATTTCTTTCTCTTACAAAATCATCACGAATATTTGGTAAGTAAACTGGTGTGATTGATACAGGTTTGGTAGAGTTTCTTAATATACTATATGCAAGTACATTAAATGCAACCTTTTCTTTACTATCATATCCTATAAAAACATTAATCATAATTATATTTTATTTCAATTTCATCAAGTAAACATATTTCAGATAATATAGTTTTCATATGTTCCATTTTTACCATATTAGGTCCATCACTAGGAGCGCTGTCTGGGTCATGATGACATTCTAAAAATACTCCATCTACACCTTGCACAACGGCAGCTCTAATTAAACCAGGCACATACTCACGATTACCACCTGAGGCAGTTCCCATACCACCAGGTTTTTGTACTGAATGAGTAGCGTCAAAAATTATTGGTACAGGGTATTCTTGTTTCATATATTGAACACCTGTAAAATCAGTTATCAATGTATTATACCCAAAACTTGTTCCTCTTTCTGTAATCCAAACATTTTCTGTTCCTGTTTTTGATAAAATACCTTTTATATCCCAAGGTGCTAAAAACTGTCCTTTTTTGATGTTAACTTTTTTATCTAATAAGTTTGCAATCTCTACACTTCTAGTTAATAAATCTGTTTGTCTACATAAAAATGCTGGTATCTGTAATACATCTACAATAGGTGCTACTTCTTTTAGTTGCCAAGTTTCGTGTACATCTGTTAACACTTTACAACCAACCTCTGTCTTTACATCATTCAACCATTCAAGACCTTTACTCATACCTGGTCCTCTTTTACCATGTATTGATGTTCTGTTTGCTTTGTCAAATGATGATTTAAAATAATAATCAAAATCATATTCTTGACATACAGTATAAAGTTCAGAAGCTATATCTATAGCCTGTTCTGATGATTCTAATTGACAAGGTCCTGCTACGATTATCATACACTATTCTCTATTGCTATCCACACAAAACATATTATAAATGCCCATGTAAAAAATTCTACCACTATCATTGTTTTAATTCACCTACTGTTTCTCTTTGTATATCATCATGGTCAAAATGTGCATAGTATAATTCAAATGCTATACAATCTTCTAACGCTTCAAATTGATGATACTCACCTGGTGATACACTCATAAAATCTCCAGGATTTAAAATAGTTTTATCAATCAAGTCGTAGTCATTTTTCCATACTCTAATTAATAACTGACCACTAACTACATAAAAACCATTAAATTTATAATTGTGTTTATGTTTACTACATATGCCACCTTTACTAATATCTATTCTATGAAATTCAATATTAGAATTTGCAAATACTAGTTCAGTCTGACCCCATACTTTGCCTGATATATTACCCATGATTTTCCCTCACCCATTCTGGTGATTGATTTTTTTCCTTTCTATTGCCTTTTCTGTGGTCAATATAAGGTCCTATAAATTTACATCTCGCCATAATATGGCCTTTCTGACCATCACCTAGTCGTTTTTCTTTATACATTTCTTCACCGTATACACTATAATGTTTTCTTGTGTTATCAAATGTATGACAATCAGTTTGAGCTGATATACCATACACTCTGTCTGTTATATATAGATTTTTATAATGGCCATAAAATCCTGATGTACATTTTTTTGTATTATTAAATGCTATAAAACCTGTTTCGGTATATAAACCATGTCTATAATAAAAAGATGTAAACACATCATCAGGTAAACATTCTTCAAACCAAGAATTGGGTATCTGTTTTATAAAAACTGAATCAGCGTCTATGTAAAACATTTTGTTACCAAATCTAGAGGCATTGCATTGAGCAAAAACTTTATAACAAAATCTAACAGCGTCTTCCATAAAACCTTTTGGTTTTTTATCGTTGTTTCTTTTTACAAATGCTTGACACTCTGGTTCTAATTCAAATAAATTTAACCATACAACATTTTTGTGTGATAGTTCTTTAAAACCATCTTCACAATACACATACATTGGTATTTCCTGTTGTGTTTGTTCGTATGATTCTAGTAATCTATGACCATATGAATGGTATAGATTTCTATTCATTGTTGTAACAAAATACTTCTCTATCATAGATTAGCTCTTTTTAAATCCCATTTTAACATATCATCAATCAAACTGTTTATATCGTGTTTTGGTTTCCAACCTAACTGTTCTCTTGCCTTTGTTGAATCACCTATTAATAAATCTACCTCAGCAGGTCTTTTATATTTTTCATCTGTTGTTATAATAACATTGCCATTAAAATCATAACATTCATCTATAAAAATTTCACCTACTCTTTTTTTACCCCAAGTATGCTCTATAGCTAATTTGTCTAAGACCATATCTGCAAATTCTTTTACTGAATAACATTCACCAGTTGCTAAAACATAATCATCTGGTTTATCTTGTTGTAACATTAATCTCATACCTTCTACATAATCTTCGGCATGACCCCAATCTCTTTGTGCCTCAATTGTACCTAATGTAACAGGTTCTTTTGTGTTTAAAAAATTACATATACCCTTAGTTATTTTTCTAGTAACAAATTCTGAACCTCGCATTGGTGATTCATGATTAAATAATATACCACTACAAGCGTACATATTATATGCCTCACGATAATTAATTGTAATACTATGACCATATAATTTTGCACAAGCGTAAGGACTTCTTGGATAAAATTTTGTGTTTTCGTTTTGTGGTATTTCTTGTACTTTACCAAACAGTTCACTTGTTGACGCTTGATAAAACTTAATATCAGGATTTACTTGATAGATAGTTTCTAACATTCTTAATACACCAACACCATCTATAAGAGCTGCCATTTCAGGTTGTTCAAAAGATAATGCAACAAACGATTGAGCTGCCAGATTATATACTTCATCTGGTTTTGTTTTATCAATCATTCTTCTAACATTTGCCTGGTCTACAATATCAACATCTACATACTCTATATCATTTGTGATACCCATTTCATCTAGTCGCCAGTTCTGAATACCTGTTGTATGTTTTACAGCACCAAAAACTTTATAACCTTTATCTAATAAATTTTTTGCAAGATAACATCCGTCTTGTCCTGTAACACCTGTAATTAATGCTGTTTTCATATCATCTCCTAATCATTTGTATGGTCTTTTAAACCTAAACTTTCATTTAACATATCTTGTCTTAATTTATCATTTTTATAATCATGATTTATTTTAACAAACTCATCATAAACCATGTCTATGTTTTCTTTTAAATCTATTACATCATTACCCATAAAGAAACCATTATCATGTAAATAGTTTGCATTTTCTAATCCACCTAATGTTGAAGTGTAATTAAAATAATCTATAACAGGTTGCCTTAAAAAATTACCTGCAATGATAGGTCTAGTTTCTACACCTAATTTAGTTAGTCTTTCAATGATAACATCTCTTTCACCTTCTAATTCATCAGTTAAAATTACTGAAAAACCGAACCATGATGATTTACCTATTTCTTTTTGTATCTTAACATTTTGCAATTTACTAAACTTTTCTACAAAATACTTTGCATTGTTTCTTCTTTCTTTTATAAACTTATCACACTTTTTAAGTTGAACACTACCTATTGCACCACTCATCTCTAATGGTCTTACACTATAACCTGGTGTAACAAAAGTAAAACTATCTTTAAATGGGTCGCCAGTTTTTTGATATAGATTATTGTCATCTGGTAAATCTCTACACCAACCATGAGCTCTTAATGACCTTAGATAATCGTAATCATCTTTATCGTGGCATAATATCATACCACCTTCCATAGTTTGCATATGATGTGAAAAGAAAAATGAAAAACTACCCATACGACCTACTGTGCCACAATGTTTTGTCTTGATACTACTATTTTTTAAATCTGCATAAGTTAAATTAGATATTGCACCTAAACTTTCGCAATTGTCTTCTATTATTAGTAATTTATGTTTGTCTGCAATTTGTTTAATTTGTTTATAGTCGCAAGAGTTACCTAATAAGTTAACAGCAAATATAGCTACTGTATCAGGACCTATAGCGTCTTCTATTTTATCAACATCTATGTTTAATGTATCTAAATCAACATCAACAAAATTAGGCATAAAATGATTTTGTAATAAGGGAAAATATGTTGTTGACCATGATACAGCTGGCACTATAACATCACCGTGTAGTTGGTCTTTATTTACTAATAATGACCACATTAATAAGTTTGCCGTACTGCCTGAATTTACCATAACAGCATACTTAACACCAAAGTGTTTTGCAAACTCTTTTTCAAACTGTGCTACTTTCGGACCCATTGTATAGCGACCACTATCAATGACATCTTGTATTGCTTGTAGCTCTTCTTTATCCCAAGTATCACTTGACAAACTATATTTCATAATATCTCCTTACATATTCATATTAAAAACTTTATACCAAATCGCAAAATTTAATATTGTAAATAATTCTTTCTGAGCTTTTTCACCTTCGTTAGGTTTAATTTGAGGATTACCAGATAAATCTGTTCCCATTTCCCAACCAGAATTACACAAATATTTATCCCATATCATAGGTTCTGTATATTCAAATATATCCATGATTTCAGGATTGTTTAATGTTTCATAAACAAAATGTCTTAATCTCATTTGATGAGGGTGACCATCACTAGCAGGATTTGATTTATTACCAATCAACATTTCATCTGTTGGAAATCTCCAACCAGTTTTACCTCTCATAATTATTGATAAAGGTAATACATTTTTGTAAGCCTCTTTTAATAATGGTTTATTATGTAATGACCAGTTACCTTTTAAAAATGAATCGTTAACTTTATATGCACTTGGTATTGACATTACAAAGTTTTTAAAATGATTCATTAACATAGGAAATCTACCTTCCATACTATGTGCCATACCTAACTTATCATTTCTAATTAAAAAATCTTCAGCAAGTGTATTTAAACATTCATATCTCATAAAATCATTTAACTTTTCATTTGAATCAAGACCTATTTGTTTATCTGGAAACCAATCTTCCAAATATTCTATTTGTTGATTATGACTTTTCCATATATCTGGATTTTTTAACTCTCTATGATTAGCACATAGAGCTTTTAATTTTGTGTGCCAATTAGGAACTCTGTGATGTTTGTATCCTGCAAGTATTTCATCACCGCCATCACCACTTAATGTAACTGTTACACCTTCTTTTTTAATTCTTTTATTAGTAACATAATATGATGGCAAACTTTTGCTTTGTCTAGGTTCTTCTAATGCTAATAGTGTAGCTTCAGCGTTATCAATATATTCTTGATTTGTGCATTTAACTGAATGAAATGGTGCTCTGTGTTCTTCTGCTATTTTTCGTGCTAAGTTATGGTCTTCATTTAATCTACTTGTTTTTAAAATTAAATCAAAACAAGTTGAAAAACATTTTGTATCTTTCTTTTTAGGTATCTCCATAAATATAGATGTACTATCAATACCACCACTTAAAAATAAACCTATCTCTCGCCTACCCATTAATGACATCATTACTGATTCATGTAATCTTTGTTTTATCAAAACATTAAAATCTTCTGGCACTCTAAATGGTTCATCGGACAGTTTCATATGGTTCCAAATATCTTGACCTGGTATTGGTAAGTTATTAATGTTTACACTATCTGTTTTATCAGTTGCAACATTATAAGTCATAACTTCACCAGGTACGAACTTTCTAATACCTTTAAATAGTGTTAGATAACCTGAATTATAACCTTGTTTGTAATAATGACCTAGACCTTCTTTATCTACTTTTCTTTCAAAACCTAATTTAAGTAAACTTTTTATTTCTGATGAAAAAGCAAACTTGCCTCCTACCTTACCCCAATATAATGGCTTTGCACCATTTCTATCTCTTGCTAAAATTAATTCTTTTGTTGTTTTATTATAACAGGCAAATGCGAACATACCATCTAGTTTATATACAAACTCTTTACCGTGTTCTTTTATACCTCTAATTAAAACTTCTGTATCTGTGTCGGTTTTACAAGATGTTTTTAATGTCTTTTGTAATTCTTTGTAGTTGTAAATTTCACCATTGTAAACCAATATTAAGTCTTCATAATAAAATGGTTGTTTACCATTTTCAACAGTATCTACAATTGATAATAAATTATGACCTAAAGTAATATCATCTGAAATCCATTTATCAGAACCATCAGGTCCTCTATGATGAGCCTCACATAACATTTCATTTATTTTTTCTTCCGATGGCCAACAAAATCCATGTATTGCACACATTATTTTACGGTCTCCTTATATAAATTATCTAACTCTTGTTCTCCTTGCCACATAAGTTTGTAACCTAATTCTTTTGTATCATCACAAAACTCTAATAGTTTACAAAACTCATTCTTAAAATCTGTGTCTGCATGACTTCTCTCATGTTCATCAAATGTGGTCCAATATGTGATAATTGCAATATGATTACCTTCTGGTCCTAAATCACCAACAGAACCTTCTTTACTTACAAAACCTGCATATTCAAAAACTTGACCTGCAAGAAATCCTTTGTATTTGTTTTTTACTATATTACACATTGTACCTAGATGTTCCTCAACATCTGATATTGAAACACCATCTTTTAGTTTTGCCACATTATATAACATAACACTATTAAAGGGTACTTTTATATCACTAAACATTTCTACACCTCTTACTATTTGGTTTTCTTTTACAACGATAAGTCCCATGACTTACTGTTTTTTGTACTTTAACTAATTTACCACTACCATTTCTTTTTGGTTGTGGTACAAATGGTATTGCTGACTTACTCATTTTTTCACCTCATTAATAAACTCATCTAACCATTCTTCAAATTGTAATGCTGGTAAAGGTGTTCTATGCATATAAGTCTGTTCACCTAAATCTCTACTAAATTTTCCGTTTGGTAATTTTTGTATTTGTTTTGGGACTTTTCTGTGTCGCCCTAACATAAATCTTCTAGTGCCAGGACCATAAGGTTTTATTTCTGAATGTAATACAAAATATTCATCACCCAAAGAATCAACCTTTGCCAAAATCCTGTTAAGAGTAGCTGCCATTTTAAAATCTCTTATCTATAATTTTTTTTAATATATACAATGCTATGATAAGTATAATATAAATTATACCATCAAACCAAGGTATGTCATTTAATAATTCTGCTGTTATGTCTATCATTTTAATATCACCACATTACATATTTGTCGGTGTACAAGTGAATTGACCTGCGTAACGCCATGCCAACCATCTTCTACATTTTTAAATAAACAAGAGCGATTACCTATCACACTTGTTGTTACTGATTTTTTAAAATCTTTTGGTTCAGGATTCATTTTATTTACTTTTTTACCAAGATAAAATATTGTTTTACCGCCAGATAAATCTGTCCACTCATCAGGCATAAAATAAAATAAATGAGAACCTATTTTACCTAAACTATCTATATGAGGTGATACATCTAATCCACCTCTTGTTCTGTGAAAATCAAATCTAAATTTAAAATCTTTACAGTCTAATGCTCTTCTAATAAATGATTTATATTGACCACTATTGTAGATAGTCATAATAAAATTTTGCCATATAGGTGGTAATTTATTTGGTTCTAGTAAATAATCATCAAAATATTTACTACCTTGTGTTTCACCTATACAAAAAAATCTACGGCAATGTGGTCGTTGTCCGTGTTTTCTTTCTTCTGGAAATTCATCTTTAAATAAGTCATCAGTAGGAAAATGTTTTAGTAGACCTCTATAATATTTTGGCTGAATAAAATCTACAAAATTTGCATGAGGGCAAAACTCTGTATTATGCATATTATATTGTCCTTCTCTTGGTACTGTAATCATTTTTTATGACCTCTAATATCACGCTTACATTTTATACAAGGCGAACCTTCAACCCAATCAGCACTATTTATTCTTTTCTTAAAACCTTGATATTTTTCACTTGCATAATTTTTAAACAAGTTAGTTTCTTTTTTCATATCACCTATGACCCAATCTTTATGCAATTCGGGTGCAATCATATCACAGCACGCTGTCATACTGCCATCATATTCAATGTAAACACCTTTATCCATACTAGTACAAGGTTCTGTTCTTTTATAATTTAAATCTAAAACTGTACCTGCTCTATTCATACCATTTACCCAATAGTTTCTAGCGTGTATTGTAGATTTAATTTGTGGTAATTGATATCTAATCCAGTCTTTATCTTTGTAATCATCAGGATTAACCTCTGGTACTTTTATCTTTTTACATATTTTATTAATTCTTTTAAACACTTCATTTTCATCATATGCAACGGCACCATTTTTCATATAAGCTTGTATCGCAATGTGGTCTACATAACAATTTAATAATTCATCTATGTATTCTCTATTCAAATAATCTGAATTTGTATTAATACTAATTTTTGCATTAGGTATAAAATAGTTTACCATTCTACATTTTTCCAATATGTCTTCTTTATGTGATAATGGTTCGTGATACCTACTAAAATCTATACGACCATCAAAATCTATCTCAGCTAACTGTTCTAAGATGTTTTGAAACATCATTTTATCCATAAATTTTGTTTTCTTTTTATCTCTACGATTTACATCATCTCTAGATAAAGGGCAAAAATTACAGGTACGATTACAATAGTTATGAGTACCTATTTCAATAGATGTTATATTATCTTTAAATAGTTTTCTTGCTACTGATTCTTTCATAATATTCTTGTTAATCTTTCATTTGCAAATTTTAAATAATCTTTATCTATTTCACAACCAACATATTCTAAACCATATTCTTTAGATACACAAGCTGTTGTGCCTGTTCCCATAAAAGGGTCAAATACTATACCTTTTTTTAAACCTGATACTTTAATACACTTCTCTACTAACTTTGTAGGAAATATTGCTGGGTGTTTTTTATCACCTGCAATCTCTTTAGTTATTTCTTTTGTTGCCTTACTTTGATAAGTTATATGCCAACAATTAGTTGTAGGTCTCCAATCTCTACCTGACCTTTTTAAATTTCTGGCTGCATTATTATAATCTTCATTATAAGGAACGCCAGACCATTCTAAATCTATTTCTGTATCACCTTCTTTTGTAAAGTGAAATAAATGTTCCCAACCATTTTGTAAATATCTTTTACTTGTTGTTGGTGTAGAATAACCTCTAACTCTACCATCTACTTCAATTGACTTGCCCCATATTATATTATTTTGTAATTGCCAAGGCACATTTTCTGCTATCTTATATGCACTAAAAGGACTGTTTTTAGTATATGCAATATTTAAAAATAAATGACCGTCATCTTTTAAAACTCTGCACACTTCTTTCCATACATCATTCATCCATTGAATATAATCTTCTCTATTATCATTGTACTTATTATAACCTAAACCTATATTGTATGGTGGACTTGATATGCATACATCAAAACTATTATCTTTTGTATCTTTTAAAAATTCTAAACAATCTTTATTATGTATCATGTTGGCCATAATCCTCTCGCTATAAAAGTTTGTCTAACTATTTCATCTTTATGATTTCTATCGGTGACCAAGTATGATTCAATTAAATCATAACCATTTTCTCTTGCCCACATAACCCTTTTGTTTCCTGTATGTACTGCAACACCAGGTATAAATTCACCTGTTGATTCATCTCTAGGCCATCTATCATCTTTCATAGGTTGCCAATAGTTTTCTAAATCTACAATAATAATAGGCCATATCATACCAACAGATTCTACACTTTCTTTAAATTGTGGCATTTTTTTCATATTCCATTTTATTGGTGCTGTCAACATCAAATCCTTTACAGGATATTCTATAACAGGCACAGGTGGATTAGGAACTCTTTGATTAGCTTTTAATACTTTCATAACCACATTTCATAATGTAATATGAATCTACTATATCAGATATAGGATTCACACACTTGCTCACCTCAAATTCTTTCATTAAATTTGTTTTTGTATAATTTGAAAAACACTCATACATTAATTCTTTATTTGCATTACCTTTTTCTGTTGCACATTTTTTTACAACACTTGGTACAATAATATCATACTTAATTTTTTTTGCTCTTAAAAATGATTTTAATATGCCACCATTTTCAGCTATTTGAAATAATGCTTGACCTTTACTGCCGTATGAATAACCCTCTATAAAAAGTTTTGTAGATTTCATATCGTATAAACTCATATCACCATAATTTCTCAAACAGCGGTGTACCCAACTAGCTAAATTATTAAACCTCTCAATAGGGTCAGTCCATTCTTTATGTAAATGACCTGTTATATTATTTGTAATTTTACCTTCCCATTTTTTTTTACTGGTCAGGTAATAGAATTGGCAATTTTTGTAAGATGTATTACCATTTGATATGCATATTGCTGGTGAGTTTAAACTGTAATCAACACCCGCTATCATGTTCTTGTTCTTCATCATCTATTTCAGCTCCACAAAAAGGGCAGGTTGTTGGATGGGATGGGTGTTCAATATCCCATTTAACCTCAAATTCAGTATCGCAATTTGAACACCATATTTCTACTTTTTGATATTCTTCCATTATAATTTAAATTCCTTAAATGAATCTTTTTCTACATCTTGTTTAACACCACCAATTACATAACTTTCTATTTCAGTTTCTTGTGGTGCATTTTGTAAACCTTTAGAATTTAGCCAATGATTTACCCAAGGTAGAGGATTTGTTTTTTGTTCATACTTTGATTCAAGACCAATGTTTCTCATTCTTTTGTTTGCCATATGTTCTACAAATCCGTGTAATAATTTTTCTGATAATCCTATCATTGAACCTTTTGTTAATAAGTAGGTTGCCCACCTTTTTTCTTCTTCTACGGCGTCATCATACATTTTTACAATGTCATCTTTTGTATCTTCTATAACTTTTAGCATAACTTTATCATCTTCATGTTCACGATAATTATTAATTATTTTTTGAGATATAGCTAAATGTTTTGATTCATCTCTTGCAATAAAAGATATAATCTTAGCAGAACCCTCTAATTGTTTTAATTCGCCAAAAGCAAAACTACAAGCAAATGATACATAGAATCTTAGACCTTCTAATATGTTTACTGTGCATAATGCCAACCATAGTTTCTTTTTAAGTTCGTATTCATCTACATTTTGACCCATGATTTTTTTATATCCAATCTCAATTAAATCATCATATGCTTTGGTAACTGACTTTGCTCTTTCTTCTATCTTTTCATCTTCTATAATAGTGTCAAATACTTCATTAGGATTTGGGTACAGATTTTTTATAATATATGTGTAAGACCTAGAGTGTATAGTTTCCATAAAATCCCATGTTAAGATACATGATTCTAATTCTGGTAAACTTACAAATGGTAAAAATGCAAGAGCAGGTCCTCTACCTTGCACACTATCTAACATTGTTTGATATTTTAAGTTAGATGTAAATATAAATTTATGTTCAGGTCTTAGAGCCTGATAATCATTTCTATCTTTTTGTAAAGATACTTCTTCTGGTCTCCAAAAGAAACCCAATTGTTGTTGTGTAAGTTTATCAAATATAGGATACTTAAATGTATCATATCTTTGCACAGCTAAATCTTTACCAAAAAACATAGGCTGTTTTGTAAAATCTAATTTTTTTTCTTTATTAAATACTGATTTCATATTGTGCAAGAATCACACTCCTCTTGTTCTTCTTCGGTTACACTCATGTTAGGTTTATCTTCTAACACATCTGGTTTATCATCATCATCTGATTTACCATCATATGTGTTTTGATAGTAAGATGTTTTCCAACCATATTTGTATGTTGTCAACAAATCTTTTGCCATTTCGGAAAGTGGCACTTGATTTTCTTCATAGTTTTCTGGATTGTATGACCAATTACCTGATATAGCCTGGTCAAAATACTTCTGCATAACTGCAACGATATTTATATATCCTGAATTTGAAGTTTGCCCCCATAATAAAGTGTATTTACTTTTTAATGTTGAGTATTGTGGCACTACTTGTTTAAGTGGACCTTGTTTTGATTTTTTAACTGATAAAAAATCTCTAGGTGGTTCTATACCATTTGTAGCATTAGAAACCACACTAGAGGATTCTGATGGCATTTGAGCTGAGAGTGTGCTATGTCGTAGGCCATGCTCAATTATATCTTTCCTTAATGATTCCCAATCACAAGAGTATTTGCGATTTACAATCTCATCTACATCTTTTTTATAGGTGTCAATAGGTAGAACGCCATCAGAATATTTTGTTTTGGCAAAGTATTCACATTTGCCTTTTTCTTTTGCAAGATTATTACTAGCTTTGAGTAAGTAATACTGGAAGTATTCGGTAAGTTCATCTACTGCTTCCCAAGCACCTTTCTCACCGTAATTATAACCAAGTCTAGCAAGATAATGTGCCAGACCAATATAACCAATCCCTAAACTTCTTCTAGATTTTGTTGATATCTCAGCCGCCTTGACTGGATATCCTTGATGTTCAATTATCTCATCTAAAGCTCTCACGGATAAGTCGCACAGACCATCCAGGTCATCAAAATAGACTAGTTTTCCTACATTGATAGCACTTAATATGCACAATGCAATCTCGCCTTCTCCGTCTATATGTTGCAACGGAGTAGTGGGTAAAGTAATCTCTTGACATAAGTTGGACATGGTTACTAAATCTTTAAATGATGAATGAGTATTACAATGGTCTATGTTCATAATATAGATACGACCTGTTTCTGCTCTTTCTTTTAACATGGACATAAACAATTCTTGAGCAGATATTTTCTTTTTAAATACTGAGGTTTTTCTTTCTGCTTTTTCATATTCTTCATCAAACTTATCTGTACCCCAATGTTCATATAATTCAGGCACCTCATGAGGTGAGAATAAAGTTATGTCTTCATCTTTAATAAATCTTTCATAAAATATTTTAGATAGTTGTATTGAGTAGTCTAATTTTCTAACTCTATTATCTTCACTACCTTTATTGTTTTTTAAAACTAGTATATCTTCTATCTCTTTGTGCCATATTGGAAAGTGAACAGTTGCACTACCACCTCTTACACCATTTTGTGTACAACATTTTACTGTTGCCTCAAACTTTTTTAAGAAAGGAATAATGCCTGTATGTTGTACTTCACCACCTCTAATTCTAGAATTGATACCTCTGATACGACCTGCATTTATACCAATGCCGGCTCTTTGTGCAACATATCTACCTATTGCCATATCAGATGTAAAAATAGATGGCAATGTATCATCACTATCTACTAATACACATGAGGCATATTGTTTAAGTGGTGTTCTTACACCTGCCATTACAGGTGTTGGTATGTTTATTAAGTGTTTGCTAATTGCACGATAGTATTTTTTAATGTAGGTAAGTCTTGTTGATTTAGGGTAGTTATGAAATACCGTGGCAGCTATGAGCATATACATAAATTGAGGTGTTTCGTAAATTTCACCTGTGCTTCTATCTTGCACTAGATATTTGTCTATAACTTGTCTTAGACCAGCATATGTAAATTCATAATCTCTTTCATGTACAATCCATTGTTCCATTCTATCCCAATCTCTTTTATCATACCACTTTAATAAGTCTTTATCGTATAGACCTAATTCAATACATTTTTTTGTATGGTCATATATGTGTGGATGGTCCCAAAGTTTTCTGTTTAATGATTTTCTTAGACTGAATAAAAGTAAACGAGCTGCTACATATTGATAGTTTGGTCTTTCTAATGAAATTAAATCAGCCGCTGACTTAATTAGTATGTGTTGTATATCGTTTGTTGTGATGTTATCGTAAAATTGTAAACCACTATTCATCTCTACTTCTGATGGTGATACACCTGTTATATCTTCACAAGCGTGTTCAACCATATCGTGGATTTTTTGAATGTTAAGTGGTTCTTTTCCTCTACCGTTTCGTTTAACTACATTAATATTGTCATTCATTTTACACTCTCTTCCAAAAATCTAACTTAGCAATTGCACTAAGACCATGATATGTATTATTATAAATTATTTCTTCTACATCAAGACCAGATATCACCATATCATTAATATCTTTCTCTTTTAAATCATCAGGCCAAATAACTATTTTGTGACCATCATCAATCGCCTTATACATTCTTTTGATGATTTCATTATTTCGTGGTTCGTTATCATATATATAAATCATTTGCTGTGGGTCTTTCAATAAATTATTATTAATTTCTCTTAAATCTGCACCAGCAGCTGCCACACAATTTTCTACAAATAAACTATCTAGAGGACCTTCAACAATACGAATATCATCATCATAAACAATTCTATCTAGACCATAAATTTTTAATTGTTCTTCATCTAATTTTATAGTTACATACTTTGGTTGTTCTTTACCAAATGCTCTTCCTTGAAATGCAAAAAATTCACCATGCTCATTATAAAAAGGTATAATTAATCTAGGATAATCTCTAGTTATATCTACATAAGTTTTTGGTTTTGCTTTGTTACAAAATGTCATAAACTTAGGTGCAAAATATAATTTGTTTAGATGTCCTGTAAGTTTTCTATTTTCACAATATACCCTAGCAGGGTGTTCTAAATCTAGTTCTGCTATCTTTTTAAGTCCGTTTATGATATCAGTATCTTCATTCTTAAAAGGTTTAAAATCAAATTCAACCTTTTCTTTTTTGGTATCAGTCTTTCTATATCTTTCTACTGTATATTCAGAATATAGTTTAGTGTCTAATTTTTTAATTAGACCTGCTAGATTTGTACCTACACCACAATTGTGGCACTTGTAAAACATATTTGTTTTTACACGATACAGATACCCTCTAGCCTTTGTTTTGTCTTTTTGAGAATCACCACAATAAGGGCACCTAAAGTTAAACAGATAGTCATTCTTTCGTTTGAACATCTGTAACCTAGATGAGAGAATATTAATATATTTTAAATCTACATAATTTGACATAACACGATAGTTAGTATATATGAATACTACTAAAATGTCAAGTCTAGTTCGCTATAGCCGCTAAAAATATTGGTAGATTTTTTGCTAATATATAACCAAGAACCAAGGCACCACCTAGTATAAACCAGCGCCACCTTTCTAAGATACCGACCCTATCAGTAAGGTCAGATTTTAATGATTTGATTTCTAGTAAAAGTCTTTTTTCTACTTGTGATATATCTCTTTGTAAATCACGATAAACAATGTCTAATTCTTCTGCTCTTTCTTTCACTTTCTCAAAAAGGATATCATCTACCTTTTCTTGTTGTGATAGTTTTTCTTCATGCACAGCTAACATTGACTTAATAGATGTGGAAACATCAGTCAATTTATCTATAGCAGTATCTAGTCTTGCATGAATTTGTACTTGTCCTGCAAGTTCTTTTTTTATACCTTCAACTTCTACTGCTAATTTTTGCACACTATTATTGTTATTCGTGGATGGCGACATTTTAATTTGATAGTGGGTTACCTGATTTAGCTTGTATTTCTCTAATTTGTAATTTCAACAATTCAATTTCTTTGCCATTGATTTTAGAATTTTTATCTACTTCACTAATTGCTGTTGCATTGACTTTTGCTGATTCTTTAATTTTACTTAGAGCTTCAAGTTTGGTCATAATCTCCCCATACTTAACAAATCCACCACCTATTGTTAATACTAAACCTAGAGCGGCTGCTACCCATTTTATATCTATATCTTTAAACATTAACTTCCTCTTTTTAGTTCTTTGAGTTCTTGTAATACTCTTAATTTTTCATTGTGTATATCTGTTAATATACCTTGTTTAACAGCAATTGGGTCATTACCTGTGTACGCTACTAATGAGGCGTCTGCATATATTTGTTGCTGTTCTAGTATATTTATAGTATCAAAAAAGTTAGGATTAGGAACACCTATCATTTTCTGGTTTTGATAGATAGGTTTGTTATACGCCGATAAATTTGGGGCGTTCATTTGCATACCCTTTAAAGTAACTACTTGTATAGCCCTAACCCTATCTGATACTTTTTTAAGTTTTGCTTCTACTTTAGCAATAATTTTTTCTATCTTTGCTCCGATATCTGAAACTTGCGTAGAGGATTCTGAAACTGATGTGTCTTCATCAACGACAACTTCTTCACCGCCTTCCTGTGTCGGTGTTCCTTCTGATGTCGTAGTTTCATCCATGTTAGATTCATTAGATACTGTTTCTGTTTCTGTTTCGGTATCTCCCTCATTACTTGTTTCCTCAGACTGTGCTGTTGTTTCGGTAGCATTTGTACTATTTTCCTCCGTTGTTGGTTGTTCATTTTCAGAAGCCACAGTTTCTTCGGTGGCATTTTCTTCTGTTGTTACAGTTTCGTTTTCTGATGTTGTTACCTCCTCTGGTTGATTATTTTCTTCAATAGAAGATTCTTCCATAGCCGTAGATGTTTCTTCCATAACTGGCTTTTCTTCCAATGCGACAGGCTCTTCAGTCTGGACCACCTCCTCTTCCATCGCCGTTGGTTCTATTGTTGGTTCCTCGGTTATGGTTGATACATTTTCCGTTGGCATAGGCATAGGTTCTTCTAAAGTTTCCACTATCATACTAACAGTTTCTTCAAAAAATTGTTCCTCTGTTATCGCTTCTTCCATTAATATTTCTTCAAATTCTTCTACTAAATTTTCTTCTTCTAATATTGCTTTAAAATTTTCAACAAATAATTCTTTAAACATTTCTAATTCTACTTGTTTAACCTCTACTTCTTGCATTTCAAGTTCAATAGTTTCAATTGCAAGTTCTTCTTCTATTTCTATCTCAGTATTAAATGTTGGTTCCTCTAGTAAGGTAAGTGTGCCAAAATTTTCTAATTCTTCCTCTATGTTTAGTGTTTCAAAATTTTCTTCTATCGCTTCTGCGACTTCTTCTATTTCTTCAACAGCGGTGTTGATGTTTGATAGTTCTTCTGCACTTATTGGTGAATAGTTTATATCTAAAAGTGTTGCTTGTAAACTGGCACCTAAGAGATTAGGACCTATTAGACTGTTGTTATTTGTGCTACTGCCATCTATACCTTCCCATTCCCAATCCCATTTTCTAGCACCCTCACCCGTATGAGTTACAGAATCTTGATATGTATGAGTATTACTATAATAACCTGAATCGTTATTTCTAATTTGTGTTACAGTAGCTAAAACTTCATTGTTTTCATCTAGTATTTTTACTGTTGTTGAAAAAGTATCTCTTGAACCACCACCTCTTGAAGCTTGACCACATTGAAAAGATGAACCTACCCATTCACAATTTTGTACCTCAGTTATGGCGTCAAGTCTAACACCACCATCTAAACTATCTGCTGTTGTAGTATGTGATTGAGCATTTTCTGTTATGATGTCTAGACCTAGTAATGAACCATCAACACTAATTGTACAATTACCACCACACTCAAATTCATTTTGAAAAAATGTATGTACGCCTGTTGTATCTACTTGACCACTAATGGCTGAACCTACTTTATCAGGAGATAAACCATCTGTTTGATTTTGCCAATTAGCTTGACCATCACCTTGGTTAGGTAATAAATTACCAGATGTTGCTGTTTCAGCAATACTTTGATATGGTATCGTTAACAATAATAATAATAAAAATAATTTTTTCATGCAAAAATCCTTATATTATCATGCCAAAGAATATAAGACCTAAAACAGTATAAACTATTTTTGATTTAATGTCTGTTTCTGGACTTTTTTTTTATCAAACTCTATTTCAGTTTCTAGAGCTTTAATTTCTTCTGCTATTTTATCTAATTCTTTTTTATCTTCTTTAGATACATTTTCTTTTGATTCAAGTTTAGACTTCCAGATTGCCAGCTCTTTTTCTTTCTTTTCCGTTTCTTTCATTGTTTTTATAATGTTCAGTCGGTCTGTATACTGTACAAAGTCTGGTCTTAACTTGTCATATTTTTTCCATTGGTCTGAAGCTGCTTTACCAATCTTACCTTCAAATGGGCATGGTGTGCCTGATTGTTCCATAGCATAGAACACTCTTTCATCTTGGCAGAGGATTGACACGGCCGCCACCTTCATACCTAGGTCTGATAAAGTTTTTGAAAGTTTGATACGCTCACAATTCTCATCAGTTACATATGTACCTCCAGATATTCCTAAACCGATAGTAGATATACCACCTGAAATACCAACGATACATAAATCTTGTGAGTAAGCGGACATACTTGGTGCTGACGCCATACCTGCTACTCTAGTATCTACACCAGAATTTGTAGTTGTAGATGTGGTTGTAGTAGTATTTGTTTGACCACCAGAATATGTATTATTATTAGTTGTAGTGTAGCCACCAGTAATATTTGTATTACTGCCGGAAGTGTTAGATTGTGTATTCGTATCAGCCGCCACAGCAACAGGTGTTGCTATCATAACTAAACATAACAAAGAAAGTCTAAATTTCTTCATTCGTTTGTCCTTTTCTATAACTATTTAGTAGATTTTTTCTTGGCTACTGCTTTCTTTTTTGCTACTTTTTTCTTTTGAACAGGGTTCAAAACCTCTACAATTTTTAAAAGTTTTTCTTTTACCCATTCTATAATGCATTTAATATGTTCCATTATTTGCCCTCTCTACGCTTAATGGTTATCTTCTTCATTTTTTCTATGTACGCTTTATAGACCTTTTCAGCGGCGTGTAAGTTTTTCTTACTCTCTGGATTTTTTGCTCTATCGGCAGCTACTCTTGCTCTTTGGTGCATGGCCATAGCAGCTTGCATTTTGTGGGCGTGTGGTCTTCCAGACTTACTAATTATATTTATGCTTTCTCTAGCTTTGGCACCATCAACAAATCCAAGACCTTTGATAGTATCTTTAGGGTCTTCATCTGTATATAAATCAGAATGTTTGTCTGGGTCTTGACTTTTGTATTTTCTAGGCACTCTTTTTTCTGCTTCTTCTAAACTTTCATTTTTCAACATTTTAGATAACTGTCTAGGTTCAACACCTGTAAAAGACCTTGCTACTTGATATGCATAATAATTATCATCATGCCTTCTTTTGTTTTTGTGTTTTCTGTCTAACACTTGTTTTAGAGCAGTTAAAGCTAATTTATAATTACCTCTACGAATAGTTTTACTTCTAATGTTTTGTATGATGTCATTAAACCAGGTTTCATCTATTTGTGTTTCTTCACCCATTGGTAAATATTGTGCTAATTGACCGGCAGAGTTTAATATGTTTGTTAATACAGGCATAGGTAGTTTTGTTAAAGCAGCTAACTGGTTTTTTGTTAATTCATATTTGTCTTTTATTTTTTTTAGTATAGGATTTGTTTCTGCATTTAAACTTGCCTGAGGTTTTAAATTCATATGACCACGACCATATGTATTTGTTCCTGCATTGCCACCATAACCAGCGTGTAGACCTACACCTCTGCTTTGGTAGTTTCTATCAAAATTTTTAGGTGGTGAATCACCAAGACTTGCCATAGGATGATATCTAGAATAATTACCTAGTCTAACACCACCCATGTACTCTGTATATTCTTTAAATGTTTTCATCAGATTTTATCGCAGCTATGTAATCTGCCATACCATCTAGTTTACTAACTGCAACGGCAACCTTATTTGTCCACCATGTTGGTAATGAATCACTATCATTTAGTTTACTCATTTCACCATCCATTTTTTCTAAGGCTGACTTAGCAATTTTTATTTGTTTTTTAACTGAAGCAACATCTTCGTGTCCGTCTTCTTTTATGTAAGATTTAAATCTTCTCATTTTCCTACTCCAAATTTATCACTAAAAGTTTTATACTCTTTTTCTTCCTCAAATTTTATAGTATCATCTGTGCCTGATACTTCATCTACTTTAGATTCTAGTTTTTCTACAACAGCATTTACACTATCTAATACTGCATTATTCATATGCTCATTTTTCATCATCATTGTACTAATTTTTCTAGATATCTTTTCTTGGTCTTTTTCATTTTTCTTTTTATGTTTCATTGCCTTTTTAGGGTGAACACCTGGCTCGCCATCAGGACCTACACCGATACCTGCAATTGCACCACCACCAGCCGCATTTGCTGGAGTTTCATCCATTTTGTTTATGATTTCATCAATCATTTCTTTATAATGTTTTGGCATATTCTTGCTCCGATAAAAGTTCACCATCTACCTCATAAACATCAATACCAAAACAAGTATTAATAGGTTTATCAGATATATTAGCCTCAAAGATATCACCTTCGTTATTTAATATTTCATCATATTGATTAGTTTCTTTTAAATATTTAATAACAGCACTCTCAATTAATTTTTGTTTATCAGATAACTCTTTATCTTCTTTAATTAATAATGCAAGAGAAACGGCAAAAGAACCTAAAGCTCCTCTAATACCTACTTTAGCAAGTATTCTTTTAAGATTAAAAATAAATCTGTGAAGCATTGTATAACTTTTTTTTTCTTTTGCTGTTTTTAAAGTTCTATACTTTTTTAATACTTTACCGTTTTTATCTATTATACCTGTTTTAAAAGCCTCTTGCTTTTCAAAAGGCGTAACAAGTAATTTTATTACTCTATAAGTTATTAATAAATCAATTGCTCTATTTGCCACTATCTAATTTCCTCTAATAGTTTTAAAATTTTATCATCATCTTTGATATCAGGTAGTTCTGTTGGGTGCAAATACTCTAGAAAATGTAATACTGGTTTTAATATTTTCCAATGTTCT
>VTLG01007542.1_pt1 | contig 50292 bp, 87 predicted proteins | sample 4694571 | NCBI WGS metagenome assembly VTLG01 (sample SAMN12604809, study PRJNA352737) | marine metagenome | biome: ENVO:00000447; feature: ENVO:00000209|ENVO:00000569|ENVO:01000036; material: ENVO:00002151; isolation source: viral sequences binned using virsorter ... | reverse complement strand
TACAATTATGGGAGCAGACAATATGATAAGTACAAACTCATCTTTGTAATCGTTTTGTCTTGCTTCTAATAATTTGCCCTCGTATTCTCTTTCACCTTTAGCCATTTTTTCTGCTGTTAAAAGTGCAGCTTGGGACATTGCTTCTTTTTGTTTTTGTTTATTAGCATAGATTTTTGCACCTGTACTAATTGCCATTTTTGCTAATCCGAACCACATTATGATATTACCTCGTTTCCTGATTTATCAAAAGAATACTTCATTTCAGGTAAGCCATTTTCGTAGGTCTTGCCATCAAAAGTTAATACTGCTTTTCTGTTTTTACCTTTTTCATTATAAGATACATGAATCCAACCAGCATTTTTTTCTTCTCTATTGAAGTATTCTAATATCAACTGGTCAAAGTCGCAGTTTGATTTAATCCACTCTGCAACTTTTAAATTATGTATTCCTATAATCTCAAAGTCCACAGCTTGTCCTTTCGTGTGCTGACTTGTTTTTTTGCTACCGATAGCTTCACAAAGGGCTTCGGAACGATAGCCTGATGTAACAGTTATTGGTTTACCAAATTTTGCTCTGACAGGTTCTAATATTTCATAACATAAATCAGTTAAGTTTGATATTTCACCTGACCCTGCTTTATTAGATATACCCTTACGAGTCGCTGTCATACTCTTTTCAAATTCTTCTAATTTAAAGTGTTTGCTTAATTGCATAAGTCCTCCCTTATTTTATTAATAACTCAAATATAATAGTTGCCATTCCTACTACAACCATTCCTATTTGATATAACACAACTTTCTCTAGTCTTCTCATTTGATCTTTGAGTTCTTTCATTTTATTATTAGTTTCCATCTGCATAATTCTGCATAGTTTTTCGTGATCGTCAATACGTAAATGAGCATTGGAAACTGACATGTTTTTAATGATTTTTTTCTTTACAATTTTTTTTCTCATATTTATCTCCCTTGTCCTCTATATTTTTTAACCTTATTTTTCCTTTTAGACGGAGATTTACTGTGTCTTCCAGGTCTTTTTTTCGGTTTTGATTTTATGTAGTTATTTAACCCATATAATGGTTTTTTTTTAGCCATTGTATATCCCTTTGATTACCCTCAATATACACCTCTACCCTGCTTAAAAGTCCTCTAATGCAGTTTAAATGCTATATTTTAGGTATGTTTGATTACTGTTTAAGTGTTTTTTCTAAATACAAGATAAAATCCATAGATTCCTCTTGTGCGTCTTTTACCCAATCTTTGTATGGCTTATCATTATCTGACATTGTTTTACCAAATCTAGCCATTCCCTCTTTGTGTCTTTTTAAATGTTTTCTTATAATTTTGTTTACTATAGGATCATTAGTAATATTACCCTCTACTGCTCTTTGTAATTTATCTTTTAAAAACTTGTTTTGATTTTTTAAATACTGAATATTATCTTCCATTAATGATGCCTTTTTAAAATAGGTTTTCGTTCATAAGTTTTTATACCGATATGTTTAAGTTCGCTAGTTATATCTGCCCATATTTGTCCACCACATTGTTTCCATAACTGACAAAAATAAAAATCTTCTGATAAATATCTTTTAGTATTATCAGGGTCAGATAATACACCTTGCCCTTGAACACCACAATCAAAAAAAGCATATTCTTTATTACCTTTAACCCTTAAATTATTATCAATACTAGCACTTATATCTGATAAATATTCTATTTCAGGGTATTTTTTTATTATAGTTTCAAAAACTTCTCTCTTGATACACATAAAACCAGTACCAACATAATCACATAATTTAAAACCCTTTACATTATCTTTAAAATTATACTTACCTAAAGGAAAATTTAAACACCAACCCATACTAGCATCACCATCTTCAGGTTTGCCATCTTTTTTAATAGGATAAGGTGCTGCAGTTAAAGGTTTATTAAATGCTAAAACTCTTACGAAATCATCAGGTTCAAAAGATATATCTGCATCAACAAAAAATAAATGAGTACAATCACTTTTTAAAAATTCAGTAACTAATTTATTTCTTGCTCTAGTTACTAAACTATCTCTTAACCACAACATACTAACAGCAATACCATTTTGTAATAATAAATCTCTAGTTGATATTATTGATGATATTGTTTCTAAATGTATTTTAGTATCAAAACTAGGTATAGCTATTAATATTTTATTTAAAACTTTTTTAGGCATTTTTTGGTATTCCTAACATTGGTCTTCCATCATACTTATTAGTTTCTTTAAATTGTCCGTCTGCATGATTATAATGTAAAAATACTTGACCACATACATTACCTTTAAATTCATCTCTCCAATGCTCTAATTCACAACCTGAATATATAAGCATATCACCTTGTTTTAAATCTACCTTAACACCTTTTGGTGAGTTTGGTTTATGAATATTTTTATATTCATCAATAACAGTATCTGCACCAGTTGGGTCTAAATATATTGCCCAATCATCACCACCTAGATTTAATGTAGTTGATATTTCGCAACTAGGTCTATCTTTATGCTTTCTTAAAACATTACCTTTTTTATATAATCTACAATAAGAGTAAGTGGGAATTAATTTAAGACCAGTTTTTTTTTGCATTATAGGTATAGTATGTAATAATAAACTTTCCATTAACCTATCTCCATATTTAGCATAAGAGTTAGGAACTTGTGCGTCTTTATAATTACCAACGAATATACTGTTTTCATGGGTTATATTATTATTTATTAAATGTGCATCAGCATTATAATTTATTGCTAAATACCTATAACACAAATCTGCCATATCTTTACTTATAGCTTTTCTTATAACTTGATATTTTTTTTTTTTAAAACTCATAATGCTAATGGTGTACCATCTTTATGATATTTTATATATTCTTTACAAGGATTTAATAAAGTATCAACTTCCTCATTAGGAACTATTTTAATTTCATATTCTTCAATACCTAAAATTAAACCAGCTATAAATCTTCTCATACCCATACATAATCTATATTTACCATTATCTTCAGTACATATAAGAGGGTTAATTATACCATTTTTTTCAATATCTTTTTTAAGTTTTTGCCATCTAGGATTTTGAGTTTGAGATAATCTACCTTCTTCTGTATGTAGATGTTTTTCTCTGAAAACTATTTTATCTTTATGAACAATCATATTTGTATAAAATTATAAGAAACAGATATTCTCCAGTTCTTTTCACCTTTATCGGTATTCATATTAATATCAACACCATGTGGAAGCCAAGATGGAAAAAATATCATACGTCCCTCTGAACCATCATAAGCACATACTCTCCATAATTGTTTAGGTAAATTATCTAAACGTCTAGGCATATAAGTATTTGGTCCAGGTCTTGGGTCTTCTAAAAATATCTTACCTGAATTTTTTGGAACTTTAATATAATAAACACCTGACCATAATGAGTTAGGGTGAGTATGTGTTTTATTATAACTATATGTAGGATTAATATTAGCCCACATATTTCCTAAACCTAACTTTCCCTCTATACCATAATCTTTATTACACTCATAAGCCATTTTAAATAATTCATCGACAAGTGGTTTATACTCTTTCCTCCTATCCATATCTGTTTTACTATGCCAACCAAAACCAGAATTAGTTTTTGCTTCTCCTTTAGGATCTGCTTTACGCCACTTCTTTATTTCTTTAAATAAATACTTATTAAGTTCTTTACTATTAGCTAAATCTTTGTAATAAATGGGGGTAGGGAATAATACTTCTCTATTCAATTTATTCATTGATTTATTTAAATGGTGTCCCACCAAACCACATAACTAGCGATCTTCTTATTCCCTTTTTAACTGGTGCAACTTTATGTCTTAAAAAACTTGCGAAGAAAATAGCTTGACCTTGTTTTAATTGTAAAGGTTTCTTTTCTCCCATTTCTGAAAACAATAAATCACCACCTGTAAATTCTGATGGGTCTGACAATAAACACGTCATTGAAATCTTTCTAATTGGTTGTTGTCCTCCAACACCAAAAGCATTTAAATCCATATGCCAATCGTAAAAACCTTTCTTTGGGTATTCTGTAAATTGTGCTGGTTCTGTAAGACCTACTGTATCAAACATAAAGTGATTTAAATTTATAATTGATAACTGATTCTCTATAACCTTATACATATCAGGCATTTGTTTAAAAGGAATCCAACTGATAGTCGTTACTCTTTTTTTAGTATCATAACCACCTTTCTCACCACCACCCACTTTTGCTTTTTCAGGTGCATTTTGATGACCTGCATCTATAATTTGTTTACACTGTTCGGGTGAAAACATAGGGTTGATTGTAGTGGCAACATAAGATTGCCATGTGGGCATTTTTAAAATCATTCGTTTTGCCCTGATCCTGTTCTTGAAGATACTGGATTATATTCAACATCAACATTACAAACTAATGTACGTCTTAATTCTTTAGTAGAGTTAAAAGGATAAACGCAATGTCGCATATCATAAGGAAAAACATAAAAATCTCCTATCTTTGTATTAGGTGAGTAATCTGTTTTTGCAAACTGACCTGCTGATGCACCTATAATTTGTAATCTACCATTCATTGGTTTATCAACTGCTGAATATTCAACACCTGTATCTTTAGGTAGTTTCATAATCATTACTGAAGATAGCCCTGTAAATAATTTACCTTGATGAATATGTATTGGGTTATATTCACCAGCTTTCATTTCATTAACCCATATAGAATTAATTGATCTTCTGTTCTCGCCTATCTTGTTCCAAGATAAATAATGATTAAAAACAGAATCAAACCATTGTAATATATTGTTAGGTAAGAAATTATGTTGATGCATTTTATCATTATTTGGTCCACTATAGAATAAAGATACTTCATCTTGAATTTTTCCTACTAATTGTTTGTTTGCTTTAGGTAATTGTTTTTTTTGTTTTTCGTAAATTTCGTTAAGGTGTACGAATACCTCTAAAGGTACTTCATATTTTAGAACTGTTTGACCAAGATAAACGAAGTCGAACTTCATATTATTTTTTTAGTTTTTTTCTTTCTTTAGGTGGTTGTAATTCTTTATCTCTAATTACTCTTTCAAGTGTATGTATTTGCCCTAATACATTAAAAACTTCAGGTTGTGATGTTCCAGGTGTTATTGTTTTTTCTTGTTCTCTTAATCTTAATAAATAAGATTCAGCTTGGTGTGTATTTACATCTTCTTTATCAAAGCTGTTGTCGTTAAATTCTTTTTTAAGTTTTGACCAAGTAGCAACTTCTCGCATTCTATGTTTAGCAACAAGCTCCATTTGTGCTTTACCATATAATTTTTCTTCTAACTCAACTTGTTTTAATTTTCTTTCTAAATGATCTTTTTCTTTTTTTATATCTCTCTTTAGTTTTTCAATCTCAACGTCATTTTTTCTAGCATCAAAAGATAATGAAACTAAATTTTCAAAGTGTGTATTTTGTTCTCTTACTGATTGCCAGTACTTTGCAGCTTTAGTTGGATATTTATTATCAGATAATACAGAAAACCTCATTTCTGTTTCTGTACGAAACATTTGCTTTTTCTTCCAAGTATCTTGAAGTTCAGGTATTAATTTTTTAAAATCTTTAACATCATTTTTATCTAATATATTAGTTAAATATTTAGATTCAGTTTCTAATTTTGTAGCTATATTTCTTTTTTCTGATGACATAAAGATATGCCTAAAATACCTATTTTTAGATAACTGTCAAGTATTAAGAAGTTGTTACTGTAGCTACTGCACCTGGAGCAGTAAAATGCTCTGTGGAAGTTGAGGCACTATTGGGTGTTGATGGTGAAATACCACCAGCAAAAAAAGTATCATGCGCTGAACCAATGTGATGTGATGCACCATTTCCACCATCTGCTAAATCTGCAATCTCTGACCAAGATGATCCATTATAATATTCGACTGTATCAAGACCAGTTCCACCTGGATTATTACCACCTCCATATATTGCTGAAGTTGATGCAGATGCACTTGCAGCACCCTCAATCCTTACAGTATTTAAATCTGCTCCCTCTGACCAAGTAGTTCCGTCCCAAAACTCACAAACTCTTCCTGGACTATCAGGTTGTCCTCCTGCACATATTGCATCTGATGGTCCAGCTCCACCATCTCCACCAGTATATCTTGAAGTATTTAAATCAGATAGTTCTGTCCATGATGATCCGTCCCAAGATTCTGTATTTGTATGTCTTGTTGTTGAATATCCTGAATAAACTAAAATCTGTGTTTGTGCTGCTGGTGGTTGATTAGATAATACACCTCGTCTAGCTGTATTAATATCAGTAACTTCTGACCAACTAGAACCATTCCAAGATTCAACATTTGCAACATTAGTAGTAGTTCTTCCAGCAACTCCTATTGCAGCTGTAGTCGTTCCTCCTGAACCTATTGCAAAATATCTTGCTGTATTTAAATCTGCAGTTTCTGACCATGATGTTCCATTATATAATTCTGTGTTTGCAACCCAACTATCACCTGGAGTTCCGTCATCTCCACCTGCAATCCCAGCAAGTGAAGTTGTACCAAAACCATATATTCCATCTCCTCTGCCAGTATTAAGATTAGCTGCACTACCCCAACTTCCACTAGGTATTCCTGCTGCTTTTCCAAAAACTTTTAATGAACCATTAAACCACATATCACCTTCTTGTACTACTGGTGTTGATGGGAAAGACCATTCTTCTGTTGTTGTAACAGAACCTGATGGACTTGTTTGACCTCCTGCAATAAAAGCTGATGTTCCAACTCCACTACCTCCAGACCCTCTTCGAGCAGTTGCTAAATCTGCAATTTCTGTCCATGCTGTACCATTCCAATTTTCTGTCAAAGCTGAACTTGTAGCTGGTGGCGTTCTTCCACCAAAATAAATTGTTGATTCTGTAGAACCTTGCATAGAACCTGATGCTTGAATCCTAACTGTATTTATATCAGAAATTTCAGTCCAAGAAGTACCATTCCACTCCTCTACATTAGCTATAAATCCAGGATTAGATGGACTTCCTAATCCACCAATTAATAATGCTCCTGAATTACTTGTTCCAACTCCAACTCCATAACTTCTAGCTGTATTTTGATCTGCTACCTCTGTCCAATTACTACCATCCCAAGATTCTGTTCTTGCATTAGCACTACTTACTTCATCAGATGCATAGAATAATGCAGATGTATTTGAACCTGAAGCTGCACCATAAGTTGTTGATTGAGGAGATGATGGACCTCTAGTCAAAGCATTAACTTCTGACCAAGCAGAACCATTAAAAGACTCTGTATAACCATTAGTTGTTGAAGTTGATGTTGAACCACCAATAGCTAAAGCTGCAGTTTGTGTTCCAGCACCTACTATGTAATCTCTAGCTTGGTCTAAATCTGCTTTTTCAGTCCATGTAGTACCATTATATTCTTCTGTTGTACCTGTTTTAGCTGGTGCAGGTGTTCTACCTCCAAAAACTAATCCAGAAGAATTACTAACTCCAGATGCTCCTAATAATCTTCTAGAAGTATTTATATCAGTGCCACTAGCCCAACTACCAGCATATATCTGTGGGTCAGTATTTCTAAATTGTATTCTAGTACCTTTTATTTGTTTTAATTTAGCCATTTATCCTACTGTAATTGTTTTATTTGATATAGAAACAGTCCATTCTTCAACATTATTAAAAGCTGGTGCTGGTCCACCACCACCCATTATTATTCCACTTGTATTTGTTGGTCCACCAGTTCCACCTCCATGTAAAATTCTATTAGTTCCCATTTCAGCAACTTCTGACCAAGAAGTACCATCAAAGCCCTCTACTTTATTACTAACTGGGTTAGTTCCTGCAACTAAAGCTGATGTTGTAGTTCCCCAAGAAGCACCATAATAGTGAGCTGTATTAGTATCTGGACCTGCAGTCCAAGAAGTTCCGTCATAAGTTTCAAAAGATTTTATACCATCAGGGTTTGCAGGTGCTGGTGCTTGTGCACCATCTACTGCTATTGCTGCAGTTGATGAACCACCTCCTGAACCTCTTTCTCTAGGTGTATTCAAATCAGATTTTTCTGACCATGTACTCCCATTATATAATTCTGTTTTACCAGTATGTGGCGATGGTGCACCTCCCATATAAGCTAAAGATGCAGTTGCTGATCCTGATTTTGTACTTGTTAAATTATCTCTAGCAGTATTTAATTCATTAACCTCTGTCCAAGACGTACCATTCCATGTTTCTGCTTGATCTAAAACACCTCCAGGTGATGGAAACATTTGTCCACCTGCTACTATACCACTTGTTTGAGTACCATCTGCAGCGAAACAACCTGCAACTCTACCCATGTTTAAAGTTGCTAATTCTGTCCAAGCAGACCCATTATATGAAATAGTTTGAGTAGCTTTAGAATAACTTGGATCAGTCCCACCGACTCCTAAAGCTGCTGTTTGAGTTCCGATTGAACCCATATAATCTTGTGCTGATGGCATATTTGTACCACTTGCAAAAGCACCTCCAGTCAAAGGTTGTTCTGTAACTTTAAAAGCATTAGCTGTAGAATTAAAATAAACTTGTCCTACATTAATTTGTGAAAAAGTAGATGGTGCTACAAATTCTTCTGTTGATGCAACTCTTCCAGGTGCTGTATTACCAGCAATTGCAAGTGATGAACCAGCATTATGACCTGCTGAAGCCTCCATACCTCTTGCTGCACCTAAATCTGCTACTTCAGTCCAAGAGCTTCCATTAAAATGTTCTGTTGATGCTACTAATGCAGGTGGTGGACTATCACCACCAAAAAATAATCCTGAAGAATTATCAGGTCCTGAAGTTCCTGCTCTTCTTCTTCCTACATTGAGATCAACTATTTCTGTCCAAGTAGAACCATTCCAGCTTTCAACATTCGCTATAGTGTTACCTGGAGCATTTATTCCACCAGCAGTTACCGCACTTGTTGAAGTACCCCAATTATTTGTACCCTCTCTAGCAGTATTAACTTCTGCTATCTCACTCCAAGATGTTCCGTTCCAAGATTCAACATTACTTGTTCTGTTTTTACCAGCTACACATAAATTAGCTGTATTAGTAACACCTACTCCTGTTATTTGTCTCCCTGATGTGTTTAAATCATTTGTTTCAGTCCAGCACGTCCCATTCCAAGACTCTGTTTGAGCATAGTTTGGTGGCCAACCTGCATATGCTAATGCAGCAGTTTGTGTACCTGCACCTGCTAATAATCTTCTACCTGTATTCATTTCATTTACTTCTGACCAAGCTGTGCCATTATATGAATCTGTTTCAGAACTTACTGGGTGTAATGGACTAGGTGGATTTCCTTGTCCTCCAAAATTTAAAGCTGCATTATAAGTAGCACCTGCTCCAGCACTTTCAGTAAGTGCTGCAGGTAAATCTCCACCTGATGACCAAGTTGCTGCTGATATTCCAGACGCAACTGGATCAGTAGATAAAGTTTGTACTTTAAAACCTTTTATACTTTTTAATGTTGCCATTATTTATATTCCTTATGGTAAGTTATATAATACTGGTCTAGATTGTAATTCTTGTTCTTCTGCAGACAGTTCATCATATGTTGCTTGTGCAGTTTCTATTTCTGCAGTAACAATAGCTTGTGCTTCAGATTTGCTTTTAATAGCACCTGAAACTTTTGCAATCCATTGATCTCCAAACATATTATCTGCTACAACCCAAACTTCTCCAGGGTGTCCTGCAAGGTAAAACTGTTTTCTTTCTTCGTGTGTGAAAAAGTTTTTTCCCCAGTTAGTTGCTGTACAATATTTATATGCCATGTTTTTTTTCTCCTTTGTTTATTATTAACTTGTTGTTAGTGTTTTAATTTCAAAATCTGATGCAGTCCATTCTTCAGTTCCTTGATATGAACCACCTGGAGGTGTTCCTCCTGCTACCCAACCTGAATTAATTGTTCCTGAAGAACCCATCGCATCTCTACCAGTTGATAAATCGCTGACTTCTGTCCACGAAGTTCCATTCCAAATTTCTGTTTTTCCTGAAGTTGGTGAAGTTCCACCTGCAATATAAACAGCATTTTGACTTGTTCTTCCTCCCCAACCATTTTCTGCTCTAGCTGTGTTTAAACTTGCTACAGTAGTCCAAGATGACCCATCGTAAGTACAAGCTAAAGTAGAACCATCAGATGGTGAATAACCACCAAATGCAATTCCTGCTGTAACAGTACCACCACTAGCTTGATTACAACCAACCTGTGGATAATTACCACCACTACTCCAAGAAGAACCATCCCATTCTGAAACAGTATTTATATTACTAGGGTTTCTTCCAGTAACTAATAAAGCTGCAGTTTGTACACCTGCTAAACTAGACCTCTCTACTGCATAAGGTAAGTTTGGACCCTCTGTCCAAGATGAACCATTAAAGTTTTCAACATCATTACTATAAGGTGATCTACCTACAGTCATCGCTGCAGTTTGTAATCCAGTTGTTGCTGCATCTGCAGCTGCACTTGAAACATCTGCTTCTTCAGTCCAAGATGCACCATCATAACTTTCTACATTTGCTTTGTTTGGAGTAGCTCTACCAACCATTAACCCAGCAGTTTGAATACCTGCACCACCACAAATTCTATAACCACCAGTATTTAGATTACCACCTGATGACCAAGTTCCTGAAGCTAAACCATCTTTAATTGCTTTAAAACTTCCTGTTGATGAATTGTAATACATTTGTCCAATGATTGCGTCTGAGTAATCTGCTGCAGGTGTTGATGGTGGTAAACCTGAAAACGCCCATTCTTCTGTATTATTTACACCTGATGAACCATTATAACCACTAAATTGAATTGCATTCTGATTATTTCCTCCTACTCCACCAGCAATTTGATAAAGAGCTGTTGATAAAGAATTAACAGTACCCCAAGATGTTCCATCCCAAGACAAAGTTGTAGTTACACGACTTCCAGGTGGTCTGTCTTCACCACCATAATATATACCACTTGTAGATGTACCCATAGCCCACGCACCATAATTAGAAGTTGGTAAATCATTTACTTCAGTCCAGGAGCTTCCATTCCAAGTTTCTGTTTTTCCAGTATATGGCTCTCCTCCTGCCATAAAGGCAGCAGTTGTAGTTCCTCCTCCTGATAAATCTGATCGTGCAGTATTTAAATCATTTGTTTCACTCCAACACGTACCATTCCACGATTCATTTGCTGCAGTAACACTTGGTCTAGCACCACCTGTACATAAAGATGCTGTTGATGTTCCAACTCCATAACCTGATAATCCTCCAGCATTTAAATCGTTTACTTCAGTCCAGCAAGTTCCGTTCCAAGATTCATTTACTGCAAGAGTACTTGGTGGACCATCACCACCAAAAGCTAAAGCTGCAGCTTGTGTTCCTGAACTCATGCCTCTTCTTCTTGCTGTGTTTAAATCATTAACCTCTGACCAAGCTGTTCCATTGTAACTTTCTGTGATTGCTGTATTACTACCAGAAGCTGTTCCCATAGTTACCAAAGCTGCAGGTGTTGTACCTGCTCCAACAGAACCCTCTCTAGCTGTATTCATATTTCCACCAGATGACCAACTTCCTGCGTATGGATCATTACTTAATGCTTGTGCATAAGGCACTGGATCAGATGTTAAATTTTCTATGGCAAAACCTGACATCTCTTTTAAATTTTTAGTAGATGAATTACCTGTAGTAAAAGTACCACCCATTCCAGAGTGATTAGTGCAATAATAATATAAAGTTTGTGGTGTTGTTCCTGTGACTTCTATTTGAGTATAAGCACCTGAACTTCCAGGTGTTCCTGAAGTTGTTACTCCTGTTGTATAAGCTGAACCAGAGTTATGAGTACCATCACTTGTTATTGATAATCTTAAAGGGTGTCCACTATTACTATTATCTGCTTGATCAAATTTATAAGTGTTTCCTGGAGTAGCTATATAAGTATATTGTAATGCTCCATCTAAATAATACTTATTGCCTGATCCTGGATTGGATACAGTAACTGTGATAGTTATTGTTGCCATATATTATTTATCCTTTAATAGCCAACCTTGTGTTGAATCTGTAAATACTAATGTAAAACCTGCTCTTTCTATAGCAACAGTTAAGTCTGCTGCTGATCCCTCTATTTTTTGTGAGTTTCTACCTACTGTTAAATTATTTGTATCAAAAGTTCCTGCGTAATCTACTATTGAAACTTCATCACCCAAAGTTGGTGAAGCTGGTAAAGTTACTGTAAATGAACCACTTGTAGTATTAGCAAAAACACCTTCTCCTGCTGAAGCTGTATAGTTTCCTGTTTTAACAGCTGCCCAAGATGTACCACCTGAATTATCTGTAAAAGATAAATTACCAGAACCATCTGTAACTAATATTTGATTAGCTGAACCTGTTGCTGCAGGCATTGTAAGTGTATATGATCCTGATACAGTTGCATGAGATTTTAAACCTATATAAGCACTATCGTCAGCATCAGTTAATCTTAATTCTTTTTGTGAATTAATTATTAATCCAGTACCAGCACTCCATACAAAATCAGCATCTCCTGCAAAAGAACCTGAATTATTATATTGAACTTGTGTATTAGAACCTGCTGCACCTGTACTAGCTGTTGCGAAAGCTAAAGTACCACTACCATCAGTCTTTAAAAATTGTCCTGAACTACCATCTGCTATCGGTAAAGTAAAAGTTACATTTGAAGATATAGTACCTGCCCTTAAAGCAACATAGTTACTACCAGCATCAGTATCTTCTAAAAATCTAATCTCACCACCTTGTGTAGCTGCACCACCTACAGAAACAAAACCAGCTGGGTTTAAGGCAACAGAACCATTGGCTAGTGTTAAAACTGTGGCAGAAGCTGAAGTAGATATACCTGCAACTGTCGCTGCAGAGTCGTTAAAATTTACTGTGTCATTTGTTTGGTTAAATGTAGCTAATGAAATCCAAGCATCATTATCAGCATTACGCATCTTCCAAATATTAGTTCCTGTGTCATACCACATTTGGTAAGCATAGGTCGTACTTGGTGATGAACCATTTGAGTTATTTGATACTATTGCAGCGAGTGCAGAGTTCAAATCTGATCGGAATGCAGGAAAACCCTGATTCGCTATTACATAATCGTGTGTTGCCATTTAAAATTACTCCTTTTTTCCTTTATCATAGTTTATTATATTTATCAATATCAAAATCCTTTCGCTATATAATCAAAAGTCCTATTAACGCCAGAACCTCCTGAATTAGTAAAAGCTATTTCAAATCCTGTTACTGATTTATTAGTTATCGTATAATTATCTCCTGTTGCCATATTCTGTGCTGTTACACCGATTGCTGGAACAACTTTATATGTAATAGGAAAAGTTACTGCTTTAGTTGAAGTACCACTCGCTACATTTGAGTCTGATACTATTCTATCTTCCATATCTACTTGTACTACTAATGTAGAAACTAAAGGTGTAGCACCTCCATCATCTGATTGCATTAGTAATTGAAACTTATAATATCTTGCTGTGTAATCACCTACAGAAAAGTTTCTAAAAGCTGTATATGTACTATTATCATCTGAAGTAGCTACCTGTAATATTGATCTACAATTTACTGGTGCATCTCCATCAAAGTTTGATAATTGATCATCAAAATCACCACTAATGTTATCAAACAATCTATCTCTATCAGTAGAGGTTTGAGTTATAGAAGCAGTTATTCTAGCTGTAAATGCAGCACCTATATCTATAGGTAAATCACTAAATAAATAAGTTCCTGATGTTTTAACATTTGAGTTTTGTGTACCACCATCAAAGTTGTGAGAAGTTGCATCGTCAAAATTACCAGTTGCAGAATCAAACTGTTCAACTGAATCTAGAGTTAAAAAGAAATTAGTTCCATCATCAGTAGTTCTTACTACACTTGTTTTAGTACCTGAAAAAGCTGGGTTTTGAGTTGATGTAGTTATAGCATTAAAATTACCTATACTTGCTATATCTGTAGCTATTACAGTTTCATTACTACTAAAACCACCTAATTTATCTACTGCCTTGATTAGATATGATCCTACTCTAGCTGGTACTGTTACAGAAGTTCCAGGTCTTGATATTTTTTCAATTAATGGTACAGAGTTTGACCATTCTGCACCTGATGTAGCTGTTGAAAAGTTTACTACATAAAATGCTAAATCTAAATCTGTTACTGGATTCCAACTTAAATGTGCATCATCACCTACTATATTACAAGAAAAGTTTTCTACATCTGATGGTGGTGCAACTAAACCTATAATAGTTCTATTAGCAGTTATAGATGATGATTTAACACCATATATATTAACACCTCTAGCCCTTACTTGATAACTAGCTTTATCTATTACGTTAAGAAACTCAAAACTTGTTCTAGCACCTCTACCAATTAATTTAAAATCATCAGTAACAGCAACACCATCTGCGTCAGTTAATTGTTTAATTTCTATTTCATATTGTTCTGTGAAATTATCTGTTGCAGCAGTAAGTTCTATAACTAATTTCACAATTACAGTACCATCATTATATTGTACTAATTCATCAGTTAATGCTATTGCCTGTGGTGCAGATACAGATGTTGCACTAGGTAAATTTGTTGCTTTTCCACTTGATATAGTAGAATAATCTGATGTTGAAAAATCATAAACTGCACTAGCTGTTTCTCTAAATTCACAATCTATAGACAACGCACCATCTTCAGGATTTAAAGCAAAGTTCCAATCCATAACTTGAAAAGTTTTATTACTAAAACCCATTCTTGTATTAGTTATGTAAACAGTATCACCTATATTTAATTGAAATGCTTCCATATTAAAAGAAGCTGAAAATGATATTTGTTGTCTTGCTTTTAATAATTGTATTTTTGATAATCTTTGGCAAGTATGACTTGAATCTGTAAAAGGAAAATCAAAATCAGCATATATTCTTTCGCTATTATCTTCTGATTCAAAACTACTATTTGTTAAAATTGGATAATTAGATGGTTGAAAATCATTTGCTGGTTCTGAATATAAACCTTTAACAGCATTAAATAATTCTTTTTTACTAACTCTAGTATTTATTTGCATACCACTTCTTAAATGTTCTTCTGTTAAAGTAACAGATGGACTTCCATAAGTTGCAGCGACTAATTTAAACGTACCATTTGAGTAAACCATAAATCCACCCATAGTCGTTAATAAATTTTCTATAATAACTTTAGGTGCTTGTGATAAAGTAAATGTACCATTACAAGTAAATCTACTTTCTGTACCACTAGGATTTGTTATAGATACACTTTCATCACAAGTATTTGCTACAGTTTGAAAATTAGTATCATTAATTTCATCTGTACCTGTTTTCATACCATATACAGTATTAGTTAAATAATCTCTTATAGCTAAAACTGGATTTGATGAGTGTGTAGTAAAATTAAATTTTTGTGTTGTACTGCCTGTTACAGAAGTTAAACTGATTGCTGTTCCTGCAAGTGCGTTAGCATAATTTGTTGCTAGTTTAAAAGTATTAGCATCTACTTTTATAACATAATATTCAGTACCATCAGATAATCCACCTATAGCTGTTTGACTATTTCTATCATATTTTGCTCTATCAAATGTTGATAAACCATGTGTACTGATTGTAATAGTATTATTAGAAGTTGAAACTGAAGATGATGAAGCAGTAAAACTTGTTGCTCTAGGATCAAAACATTTTTTACCTTTTACGATTGCAGATATATTAGGAACACCATTAGGGTAAACATCAGAATCAAATTGTAGTCTAACATATATATATGCCTTATTACTAATTTTATGGTCAGTTGTCCATTGAGTTATATCAGATACTAAATTAGCATCAGCAGATTGAGAAGCATCACCAAAATGCTTTTTAATTCTAGCTTTACCACTATACTGATCACTACTTGTTGGTGTATAAATAGGAATACCATTACTATCGTTTGATAAAGTTTCTAAATCAACAGCATCATCATTAAAATAAATAGTTGTTATATCATCAACTTCGTGTGCTGCTAGAACTATAACTAAATGTAAAAACTCATTAGTGCTTGATGTAGTTTCAGCATAAACAATAGTACCACCAACTCTAGTTGTACCATAGATAACTCTATAAGGTGATGTTGGTGCTTTTAATGTAGTTTGTATTCCTGACTCTAAATTAGTTCCAAGTTTTGGTGGATCAATTTTAGGTGCTAAAGTTTTACCTACTGCACCTAATATCATTGAACTAGCTACAGAAATAATTGCTCTTTGTGCAAGTTTACTTGTAATACCTATGTTACCTAACATAGCTGGTGCATAAACTGCTATTGCTGCAACTACAGCAATTTGAACAATAGGATTACTTACTATTTTTTTTACCGAACCACCCATTACTCAATTCTCCAAGCTATTTCACATTTATCATTAGACATTAAACTTATACCTTTTTTCCAGTTAAACATTGTTGTTGATCCGATACAAACACCTAAAGTTCCATCAAGGTCAGTTTTATCTACATAATATAAAATATCTCCTCTTTGAACTTTGCTTATATCTATTGTTTTAAAATTATGTTCTTTAGCTATATTTAAAGCCAAATTTAATAAATTTTTACTTTTTAATTGTTTAAATATTTTTTTTAGTTGATTAAAAGTTTTATATTTACCATCAAATACTTTTTTACCTATAATAGATTCTATACAAGAAACTACAAATAAACCACAATCATTTTTTCCTAAAACATAATCGCCTTTATTATGTATAGTATCGTGAATTACTGCGTTAAGTTTAGACTCCCAATTATCAACTCGCATTACTATTGAGTCTTTTTACCCCAAATAATTTCTTTATCTTGTAAATCGTTTATAAATTCAAAACCTACATCACTTGAAAAATCAACTTGTTGATCTTCTAATGTGTATAATCTATTTAATGGGTGTTCAAAACTAATCAATCTACTTTCTATTTTTAAACTTATTGTTGAAGTTTCACCACTTTCAGTAATATTTAAAACGTCCATTTTACCTTTAAACAAAGTATAGACATCAGCTATAACTGAAGCTGAAGTATCAAATAAACCCATATACAAAGCACCATTTCTATTAGTATATTGTGCACTTAATGCAGTTGATATTAAACTTGATTTAATACCAGTCAGGGCAACAGTTATACCATTCATTTGTAAAGTAGAAGTTTCTTCTACTGGCGATATAGATAATAAATCTCCTGTACCAGTAAATACTTTTGAAGAACCACCAGCAGTCATAGTTATACTTCCATAACCATTCCAAAATCTTAATGTTCCATCGCTAAACTCTAACTCTATAGCAAATAAAGGTTGAACAACTGTACTTTTAATAGCATTGTTAAAAGCTGTAGTTATATCTCTAGCCATTTTATTCCTCGATTTTTAATATTTTTTTTCTACCCATATAAACTTCCGTGATAGCATTTACCTTTTTACAAGAAAATTGTACTCTTTCTGGTCGCACTTCACGTTCAGCAATCCTTTTCGACTTCAAGCAGTCACTCATTTTTTCCTTGTAAGTGAACTCTATCAAATTACCATTTAACATCATTAATAATGCAACGACTAACTCCTCCATTATTTCCACCCCATAAGTTTCAACAATAATTTTTCTATTTTATCTATAAGTTTTTTCACAATATCTTTCCCTTGTTTACTCCTTCTTTAATCATGTACCTATGAGAACCAAACTCATTAATATTTACTTCTTTCTTTTTTTTATTAAATAATTCTTGTACTTGTTTTAATTTAAGTTTTTTTTTATATTCTAAAATTTTTCTAGTGTTTCGTTCCATTTGCTCTTACCTTATCTTTTATTATTTCTAATGATTCTGTGAGTTTATCTACATCTTTAATTAATCTTTCTATATTAACTTTATTGTGCATCATATTATCCACTCTTTCAGTTAATTTTTCTATTTCAACAACCATATTTTCAATAAGTAAAAATTGTTCGCTATCAGCAGGAAGTGAACCCATTTCTCCACGTGGCCACTTTATTCTAAATTCTGTATTCTTATCAACATCAGAAATCATTAACTTACCATTAGTTTCAATATTGTTAAGTCTTTCAATAATGCCAAAGTATGCCCATACTCCTATAGCAACTCCTACTACAATAGATAGAATTGTTTTAAGATCTGTACTTACTTTTGTGTTTTCACTTACTTTCATCTATCATAACCTTTTACAATCCAGTTTAGAAACATTCTAATGTACTTCTTTATTTTTTTCATACTTTTTTCTCCCCATATAATAATCGCCAGGTTCATAATTCCATCTTTTTCCATGATGTCCTCTTATGTCAGCATACTTCATACGCATTTTAACTATTAACTTTCTTAATGGTTTAATCATTTATTTTTGTTTTGGCATTGCCTGTTCCATTATTACAACATCAGGATTATCTTTTAAATATTGTATCTTTAAATTTTCCCAATGACTGCCCTCTGGTTTCTTGTCAATAAACTTAACAACTCCTAATTTATTACACATATTAAATAACTCTGCAAATTCTACAGGTGGAGGACTAATATTAGGTATTCTTTTACACTCTTTTATAAGTTCAAGTTGGGTTTTTATTTTACTTTTTTTCTGCATTTCTGCAATATACTCATCACTACACACAGCACCTAAAGGCATTCTAAATCTAAAACCTAATGTTTGGTCTTGATACTCATCATTTGTGCCTGATTTATATTCGTGTTGTCTAACTTCTGTATAAGTTTCCCAACTACCTCTTTCACAAGTTCCGTAGTCATTTAGATAATCATTTCTTGCTTGTGCATAAGTTGCTACACAAAGAAAAAATATAATCCAAAGTAAATTATCTCGTAAGGTCTTTAAGGTCATAGGTGTGATCTCTTACTGTGTCTGCGAGTTGTCTATATAAATTTTCTGCCATAGACCATGTTGCTTCTGCTGCTGACAGTCTTTGTTTAAGGTCGTTAATATCTGCTGTGGAGGTAGTTAATTTAGACTCCATCTTAAAAATAGTTTCTTGATTAGCTGTAATAGTATCTGTTAAAGATAATACATATCTTACTGATGTAAAAGTTCCTGCAATAATTGCTGCCACAACGGGAACAATTACAATATTCTTTTTAAACCACTCTAATTTACTTTTTGTTTTTTTCATTATAATGCCTCACTACAAGCAAAAGATATTCCATACTTACTTACTTGGTCTGTATCCCAATTAAATTCGTTGCTATCTAATCTCATAATTGTTGTTGTGTTTAAATATACAACTAATGTATCATCATTAATTGTTTCTATACCTTGCCTTAATGCTGGTTCTATTTTGACGTTAGCTTCACCACTACCATCAGCACTTACGTCTTCTGTAACCATATACATATAAGAATTAATTTGTATGTAATCACCTGCTTTGAATACGTTTGATCTACTCGCAGTAAAGCCATCTAATGCTACTTGATTACCTGTTTGACTAGCACCATTAACTCTTACTGTTCCTGTTGCTGTACCTTGTATTGTTTTTCTATCTTGATCTCCTATTTTAAAAGTACCTCGTACTCCTCTTAATTGTAAGAAAAATGATAACCATATTGATGCTTTATCTTTTAACATAGGTGGTAAAGTCATAGTTGTATTCCATTGTTCTCCACTATGTTGGTAAACTTGTTGTTGCAAAGTAAAAGGTGATTGAGTTAAAGATGTTATTCTTCTTAATCCCCAGTTCTGTGTTCTTATACCTGTAGCTGTAGGTAAAGTTAAAGGATATGATGGTGTAAATACTGCCATAATTAATTACCGAATGCCTTACTAAATTTTCCACCTCGTTGCTTTGCGTCAGCAACAGCAGATATTGTTGATTGTTGTATTGCTGGTAGCATATTCATAACTTCTGCTCTCACAGTATTAGTTACACCAACAGCAAAGTTTAAATTTTGTACTACACTTACACCTGACCCACTTATTGAACCTTGAGTGTCAGCATTATTCATTATTTTTCCTGCACTTCCTGGAACAAATAACTCTGGACCTCTTTCACCAACTAAAGTAGGTGTACCAGCTTGAACTGTACCACCACTTGCTGCTGCATCAGTTCTTCCTTGACCTGTTTTTAAAACTGGCTCTGCAGGTGAGAATATCCCCTCTATACCTGAAGTAATAACTCCTGTAATCTTGTCTAAAATAAGTTTCTTAATAATAGCTTTTTGTATATCTATAATTAATTCCCTTAAAATTGATTTAAAATCTAAAGCACCTTGCTTACCTCTTAAAAAAGCATCTACTATATTCATACCTACAGTATTAAATTCATTACCAACAGATTTAGCTATGCTCTTAATATCTTCCATTTGTTCTTTGAAGTCTTCCATTTTTATAGCATTTTCTCTTATGATAGGACTTCTTTCTCTTAATATTCTATTAATTTCTTCTTCAGCAATAGCACCCTCACCTAATTTTGATCTTAAAGCATCTTCTAATTTTCTTAACTCATTATTAACTCTTAATTCTTTGTTGTTAGCTTTAGCATCTTGTAATTCTCTTTGATTATTTCTTAATAATTTTTTAGATGCCTTATCTGCAACTTTATCAATTTTTACTACTGCTTTTTCTTCTTTACTTAATAATTTTTCTTTTTCTATTAATGCTAATCTATGTTTAGCTAATGTTGTAAGTTTCTTATCTTCTAATTTTATTTCTTCTGCTATTGCTTGTTTTACCTCTGCATTATTTCTACCTACTTGACCAAAATCATCAAATTTTTTCTGAAGTGTTGTAACCACTTTAGCTTGTGATTCCATTTCCTGATTAGTTTCTTTAATAGCTTTTTGAACACCTTCCATAGTTTGAGGAAGTTCTCTTACATCAGGAATAAACTTACCAAATGCATTAGATAAAAAGTTAATAGAATTAGTTAAAGCATTTACTATTTTTTTACCTTGTTCTGATTTCTCAAAGAATAAAGTTATGTTTTCACCTAAAGTATCAAATGCACCAGCTAATCCACCTGCTGCACCCTCACCAGCACCACCTACTTGTTCTTTAAGTGCTTTTAATATTAATGATTGTGCTTCAGCTTGTCTGCCAGTTAAAGATAAAACTTTAATTTGTTCTTTCTGTTCTTCACTAAAAGATACACCTACTCTCCTTAATGCTGATAAACCAATTTCAGGTTCTTCTAATGCTTTACCTAATTGTAAAGCTGCAGTTCTCATATTACCAAAACCAACTGCTGCTAAATCTTGTGTTAATTTTAATGTTTCTCCAAAAGTTTCACCACTAATAGATTTAAATGTTAATAGAACACCTGCTGCATCTCTTGCACCTTGAACACTGGCTAATGTATTTTTACCAATTGAAACAGCTAAAACTTCAATATCTTGTGCTGATTGCCTTGCTGCACCACCTGTAGCTTTTAATAATGCTTCTAATTTAAGTTGTTGAGATTCAAAATTAGCACCTGCTTTTATAGTTTTAGTTATTGCTGCACCAATAGCAACGAAAGAACCAATTAAAGCTATCATAAGTGGATTTACTCTACCTATTATAGCACCAATAGAAGATATACGACCAGCTACTGGACCAAGTGGACCTTGTACTGCTGCTATAGAACCAGCTGTATTCCTAAAAGCATCTTGAAGTTTTTTATTACCTTTAGTAGTTTGTTTTGTAGCTTTATCAACTTTCTTTAAACTTGAACTAGCTTTATCTACGTTCTTTTTAAAGTTTTGTGCGTTAGCTATAAGTTCTACTCGTATTGTTGCTAAATTTGCCATAGTTTTAATCTGGGAACTTCCTCATTAATTCTTCCATCTCGTCTTTGAGTAATGGATTTTTATTTTTATTTTTGCTGTACTTTAAATTTTGACCATTTAAAGCTGATATAAATTCTCTTACAGATAAACCCCAAAATGTTTCAGGGGAGAATTTTAATACACCAAGACCTATTTCTAAGTATTGCTGGATTGGGTACTTTTCTGATCTTTCTCCCCCTCTACTAAAGGGTCATCTTCTGCTTTATTTTCTCCTGTGAATAATGTCATTAATATTTCTGAACATAAAACTGCACCTTTTACCATTCCAGTTTGCATTAACATATCACCGACTGCTGATTGAACATATTTTCCACCAGCACCTTGTAATGCTTCGTGCATAACTATTACTACATCTTTCATAGAGTAATCGTTAGCACCTAGACTATTGGTAACTTGCATTATTGATTTACCAGTTCTATTTTCTATATTAACTATATTTTCAAAAGTGAGTCTGAAAGTTCTTTCTTTACCACCAAACTCACCCTTTATTTCACCTTTATACTGATTCGCCATCTGTGTCCTTTCCTTTCGCTGCTTCATACTTTTTAAATTTTTTAAGTGTTTTATTAGACCTAATTATATCTGTTGTATCAACTGATTCACAAGTTAATTCTGATCTATCTTTTAAAATTTTAATATTTTGAACAACTACTTTATCGACACCTATAATGATATGGTCATAAGGTTTTACTGGTATATCGATTTTTGCTTCGACAGTTATTACGCCCTTTCTAGTAACCTTGTAAAAACCATTATATGTTTTATCTCCAACCTTTATCTCAACCATTTTATACCCATTTGTCCATTCCATATTTTATCCTTATTAGTTATTAAGCATTAGTATAAGTCATTGTACCATTAGATTCAAGAGTTACTGAGAAAGTTTCTTCTCCGTTGTATTCTCCTGCTCTTTCGTACGATGTAATTATAAAAGCACCTTTAACAGTTGATCCATCTCCAAAAACTAAATCGTAATTGACTGAACTTCCTGTAAATGCTGCTCCTCTTAAATTGTTTTCCCCAGCAGAATCTGTAAATACACCACTAGCTGATACAGACATACTTCTTATGCCCATGTTTGAACCTAATGCTCTACCTATATCGTGTCCTGATGAACCTGAAAATGTTGCTGAATCTTTTGCTGTAATATCTACCATTTCTCCATTGATTGTCATTGATGTACTTCTTAAGCCACCGATAACTACTGCACTTCCACCACTATTGTCTTTGAGTAAGAAGCTACTACCTTTTTGTGCTGCCATTTTTTTCTCCTTTATTTATTCTTATTGTTTATGAACTTAAAACAAATACACGAAATCTTTGTACTCCATGCGTTGTTAATCCATCATTTTCTTTTATAATATCAGAGAACTCAAATCTCATATTAATTAGATCGGCTCCTGATACTGATAAACTTGATTCGTGTAGTATGTCATAAACAACAGACATAATATTTTTAATTTCTACACTTCCTCTATATCTTGAAAAGGTATGAACTTCAATAGTGAAGTCTGTACCTTGCTTATTTTTAGTTCCATTATCTACCATTGTTTGTTCCCCTATCTTAACATAAGGGAATGCTGTTCCCTCTGGAACAAAATCATAAACATCTGTAACTAAATTCTGTAATGTACTGCTTTGATCTAAAGCATTGAAAACTGTTTGTTGTAGTGCTGAAGCATAATCACTCATTTCGCTATCCTATCTATTGCTGTTTTAACTCTATTAAAAACTGCTTTAACTATTTTATTTCTACTCTTTTCAAAAGCTGGAAATAAAAAAGGTCTTGGTTCCATTTTACTCGTACCATATTCTAGGAACTTTGAATAATCTGCACCACTTTCTACTTGTGTTACGTTTTTAGATTTTTGTTTAACTATAATCTTACTTACTAAATTACCTGTATCACTTGCTGGTGCTTGACCTGGAGCAGATGCTCTGTGTTGCCTACGAGGATTATATTTTTGATATACTATTCCTGTTTTAGCACCTGTTTGAATACTTTTAATTGCTTCAGCTCTTATTAATTGTCCACCACCTTTAACTATTTCTTGAAAAGGTGTTTCTAAATCTTTATCTAATCTGTTAAGTTGTGATAAAACTTTTTTTAAATTTTTAACATTAATCTTTATATCCATTAAGCTATACCTACATTTTCTTTAGCTTTGATAGTTATATAATTATTGTTATCGTTCTCGTCATTAATCTGTATAATATCAAACAATCTTGAACCAAATTTAATTCTTTGTGCTGTAGTGATCCCACTTCTATATCTAATCATAAACTCGTGTGTATGTGGGTTCTCTACTTGTCTTCCTGACTTATCATTAAATATTTGTGTTCCACTTTTAGGTGTTATTTTAGCAAAAGCAGTGATAACATCAGTATAACTTGCTGCAGAAAAACCACCATAGCCATCTGCACCTTGACTCAAACTTTGTATCGTTATTGAGTTTTTTAATTTTCCTACTCTTGATACTGCCATTTTATACTCCTAAAGGTCTATCTAATCTTTTAATAGTAAAAGGTTGTAATAACATCCCTATTGTTTTTGGTATCATATTTACAGACATACTTGTTACCACTTCTCTATTTTCATAAAGATGTAGAGTTAAAACTTTTATTGCGTGTATTAATAGTTTAGGTGTACTTGCTGCTGTATCACTATTAGAACTACCATAACCAGCTTTAAATTGTATTTCATAACCATTAGCATTTCTTAATTCTGATGCTGTTGGAAAACTCACTCCATTTTTTAAAACTATTCTACCTTGTTGGCTTGTAGTATCTACATAATAATTACTTGCTGCAAACGTACTAGCAGTATTATCATTATCATAATATTTAAAATGATCTACTGATATTAAATTAGGTTTAGGTAATACTATAAAGTTTGAGTTAGCTTGTAAGTCTGCACCTGTATATACACCCTCTTGTAGTTTTTCATCAGCATAAAAAGGTAATCTATCTAAAAACAGTTGTTGTATTTGATATGTTATTGCTCTACCTGTATATGACTCTGCCATATCTTGTGCTAAAAACACAAGGGACTCAATGAGTGTATTTTCTGTACTATCAGAATTATCTATTCTTGCGAATGCTTTAAATTCAGAAACACTCACTACATTAACTGTCCAAGCTGTCTGTGTTGTTAATCCACTCATTGTTTATCCTTATTTTTTTTTAATACTTTTTTTCTTTTTTTGTACTTCTGTAATAACTTTCTTTTGTGTTTTAGCTACTGATTGTGAAGCTATACCATTATCAAGCCATTTTGAAGCCATTCTCATTTGCCAATCTGCTGACATATCATATACAACACCAGCTTCATAAACTTGTGTGCTTGAACCTTGCTCATCAGAAGTAGCAATTTTATTTTGTTTCATTTTAATTTTCATAAATTCTCCATTTTAATTTTTTTAAGAGGGGGAAATACCTCTCGGCAGGATCCCCCTCCATATATTAACTTTACGTTAATTAGTCGTTTGCTTGGTTTGCAGTTGGTCCAGAAATAGGATCACCAAGAACTATAGAAAGTCCTACGATTGTCCCTGTAGAGTGTGTACCTGCATGAGTTACAATCCCTCTAACATATCTTTTTCCACCGATGTATCCAAGTTTGTATGCTTGGTTAGCATGTCCAGGTGCGTCCACTACTTGAAAGTGTCCACTACCATCAACTGTACCACCAGTCACACTTGCGTTGCCTACTGCTGAAAAACCTGAAGCTGGAGCATCACTTTCCTCTAATCCTACAGAAAATTTATTTGTTCCATTCAAAGTTATTCCAGCTGCACCAACATCAGCTACACATGTAACAGATTGAAAACCTTTAGTATCAATTCCTGTTCCATTTGCTGACGCTGTTTTAACAATCGCAGACAAACTGTGACTTACTTTAACATTTTGTGCTAAATCTTTCATTGTTTATTCTCCTCTTGTTATAATTACTGGATAGTAATTGTTGTTATTGCTTCTGGTAAGATCACCTGACCACCTACTCTTCTTCTAGCAACGTATCTTACATTACCTGAACTAGCTTGTGTAAAAGGATCTCTCATTATTGATAAAGCTACTCTATCAACGATCATGTATGCTCTTCTGATGTCGCCAAACACTACTGGTTTAGTTCCATCTGCAATATCTGCCAAGTCTGCAGCTTCAACAATTGGGTGTCCTAATAAATTAGAACCGATTCCCATTTGGTAAATTCCAGGTTGGAAAATATATTGGTTTGCATCATCTTTTAACTTTCTGATTGCAGAAAGAGTTGATCTATTGAACAACCATGTTGCGTTTCTCATATATTCAGATTTTACATTGTGTGCAGCACCGATAAGATCGTCTGCAGCTAAAGCATCATTTGCAGCTGTAGTGATTGTTCCTACGCTAGAGTTAGAGATAAGACCTTGTGGTTTACCTACTGAATCTCCAGATATGAACGCATTACCTTCAGCTTTAGCAAATTGTTCTACGAACTCAGAGTTCATTTCTGCTTCTAAATTGAAGACTGAATCTTCTAATTCTTGTTCAGAAATATCAACTAAAGCATATAGTTCGTGTGCTGGAATTTCTTCCAAGCCAACTGTATAACCAGTTGTTTCTGATCTAGTGCCTTGTTCTGCAACCCAAGCAGCCGAAAAAGTTCCTGTTCTTTTTGGAACTTGAACACTTCTTTGAGTTGTTGTTCTTACTCTTGCTAATGATCTTACTGGGCTGTACTCAATAATACCTTTGATTAATTCTCTCACATACTCAGGTGGAGCTAAATAACCAGCAGTAGCATCGTTAGATACAGTCAGAACTTTAACCTCATCAGGAGAAAGCCCATCTTTGCCTGTTCTTAACCATTTATCGTAAACTTTCTTTTGCATTGATTCAACTGGTGAACCTTTACCAAAGTCAGGTCTAGATATAATAGTTTCAAGTCTTGCCATTTGCTCTTGTTGTTTCTTTTGAGAGTCAGCATGTGCTTTCATTGATTTCTCAACGTCTGCAAACTTATCTAATTCTGCGTCGATTTTAGATAGCTTATCCTCTGTGATCGGATCAGAAGAACCTTTCTTCTCAATCTGAACTAATCTTTCATCATTTGCTTTTTTGAAAGATTCAAAAGTTTTACCAAGAGTTTCAACAGCAGATTTTACTTCGTTATTATCCATTGTTTTTTTCCTCATTGTTATTGTTTTAAAATGTCAGCAACTTTATTAATTAAACTTGCTAACTGTTTGTTGTCATCTCCAGCATCTCGCTGTGATAAAGATTCAGATAATGCTTTCGCACCAATCTTAGCCTCTGTCCGAGAAAGACCTCCTGCTTCACGCAAGATTTTTTCCCACTCTCGAATATTTTTAGCATTGCCTTTTACAGTTTCAATTAAAGCACTTTCGTTCATTGGGAAAGTGACTAAACTGATTTCCATAAGTTCAACTTCTTTAAGAGTTCTAGTACCTCTTTTATTTTCGTTGTAACCTTGTTTTTCAGGGTCTGCTCTAAATCCTATAGACATACCATCTAATGCACCCATCTTTAATAGTTCGTATGCTTCACGACCTTTTTGAGTACCCATAGCTAGTTTGCCTTGAACAAATAAACCTTTTTCATCTTCGTACATATCTTCAAATACTCCGATAGGTTCATCTGTTTTATGTTGATATAATAATTTTACTTTAGAAGCTGGTCTGTTTTTTAAAGATTTAGTAAATGCACCTTTCTGCATAATATCGCTACCTTGATCTTCGTTACCAAAAATAGAACCATAGCCTGTAAATGTTCCTTTAACACCATTAGCTTTAACTTCTGAATGGAATGTTAATTTTTTAATTTCAGTATCGCATTGACAAGAACCATCAACCTCACAAACACAAACACTTTTCATAGGTTTTTTCTTTTTAGGTTTTTTATGGTATTTATCTTCTTCTTCCTCTTCCATACCATAACCTTTACTAATAGCTTCTTCGTATGCTGCGTGTGTACCACATGGCATAAAAATTGTTTTACCATCTTTAGTCATACTGTGAACACCTACACAACCTATTTCTTTGGCTTTATCTCTAGCATCAGTTGGATTGTCATACATATCTTCATCTCTTGCTTCTTTCATATCTTCATCTTTTGGTTTTTTTTTAGATGAGATAACATCTGTCAAAGACTTTATAGCTTCTCCCATCTTTTCTATATCGTTCATAGAATATTCCTCCTTTTTTCCATTTTCATATTGAGAACTACATACAGCTAATCTTTGATCTGTTGCTGGATATTCAGAAATAGTTTTGTCATCTGACATACATCTACTAATGAAATCTTCTCTCTTTTCTTTATCTTTTGGTTTTACTAAAGGCATTATTTCCCTTTTTTCATTTTCATAATCTTGTTACAACAATTAGTAAACCACTTGTATTTATCATTTGATCTACACAAAGCTATTCCGATTATAATTCCTATTATTATTTCCATTTTATTTCTCCTTATATAAAGTCAGGTGTAGTATAAATTGCTGCACACCGACAGTTGATAGTATTACCTGCTGATCCTCTTGGATCTCCAGGGTATTTTAAAAGTTCTCCACCTACAACAAAACTTGCTTCTAATGGAACTTTTTGTCCACTAGCTACTGAATGCGCAATCCTTGTTCTAGCATCTTGAATAGCAACCCATTCTTTTTGTGTGTTTGCTATACCCATAGATTCTGCGACTGCTTCATTTGCAAAAGAAGCTACTCTATGTGTTTCTGTTCTCGCTATAAGATTTGCTCTATAAACACCCATACCAATTAAAGTATTTCTTAAAGCTGTTCCTGTAGCTTCAGTAGATAAGCCATCGTTATAACTTCTATCTATAACTTTAGCTAATCTCTTTCTAGTTGTATCATCAATTTCTGTAACCCATATACCAGTTTCAGTATCAATAAATTCTTCTAATCTTCTATTAAAATCTTGATCAAAATTTTTAACAAAGAATCTACCTAAAGCATTATCTCTAAAAGCAGTTGCTATCATATTATATTGAACTCTAAATATTCTTCTTAATTGATCAGTTTGTTTTCTTAACTCTATATCAAGTTCTATTTGACTTCTATTACTGTAAGCAATTTTAACTTTATCAGCAAACTTATTAAAAAAAATCTTTAAAATATTTCTCCAATTTTTAATATAAGGTTCTCTTAATCTATTTTGAGCATACCAAGTTCTTTCTCTGACTTGTTTAAATGTCATAAGCTGACGTTTGTTAAATATCATCTCTATTCTTATCCTTTACTTTTTTTTCTATCACCCACTTAAACATTGAAGTCTGTGGATCAAACTGTGCTTCACTTAATTTGCATGAACATAATAGTAACAATACTAAAATGCTAATGCAGTTTTTTTTTATCATAGTTTCCTAAATTTAATAATTCAGTAACGTCAAATCCTGCATCTTTTAAGAAATCTCTCTGACCAAAATCTAAACTGCTTGTTAAGTATATAAATGATGCATAACTTGCAGCTTCTTCTTTATCAGTAAATCTTCCTATCTTTACTATAACTTCGTATTCTTTATCCTCTTTATCGTGTTCAACATAAAGTTTTACAGATTTCATTATGTTTTTAAAGGGTGTCCACTAGGCAATAAATCTCTGTCAAACTGTTTCCCTCCCCTGTATCCACCTGTTCTAACTGCGTATAAAAATGCATTTACTCTAGCATAAGCCCACTGTTCTTCTGACGTAACACTAGGTCTAACACTTCCTGGATTAGTTCTATAAGCACCTATTCCTCTTCTAAATACAGCACCAAGCATTCTTAAATTAACTCTTTTACCTTTTTTATCGCCATGTTTTTCATTATGTTTATCAACTTTATTTTGTAATCCTTTTTTAATTGCAGCAGTTAATTGTTTTTCTTCCATTTCGTTTTCATAAAATTTATCTCTTTCTCTATCAATCTGTGATGCAACTTTTCTTGACCAACTAAATCCTGCATCTCCACCCCATAATGCCCAAGCTATTCTTCCTGCTGATGGGTATCCGTCTTCTCCAGGTCTAAATCCTTGTGCTTGTTTATCTACTTCGTGTCTGCTAAAAAAACTAAACATTCTTTTTACTGTACTAGGTGATAAATTTTCTCTTGCTATAATCTGTCTTGCTCTAATAGCACCTATGTTAGTACCACCTCTATTAAATTCTTTTCTCCACTCTAAACCTTTTTTAGCTTCTTCAACCATACCATCTGTTGGTTTAGTATTAATATCGCTAACTGCTTTTATAATCTCATTAATAGCATCGTAACTATCTTCAGTAATAATTTCAGGTGAGTTATTTTCTTCTTCATCTACTTCTTCTTCAACTGGTATTTCTTCGCTTCTTTCATCACCACTATCTTCACTCGCAATATTAAGTGGCATTAAATTAGCTGGTACTAATAAGCTGTCAGCACCATCAATAGTTTCATAACCTAATTGTTCTCTTGCTTCGTTTCTAGTAAGAATACCATTTTGAACACCTTGTGTTACTGATTCAAAAACTCGTCTTCTTTGTTCTGCCATAGCTGGTATAGAATCAATATCGTATCTTAATTCTAAATCATCACCAAACATTGGCGATAACCATTCATTTAAATCAGACTGAAATCTATCTAGTAAAGGAATAATTGTTTCGTTGTATAATGCAAGTTTAGCTTCTGAAAAATTAGAATAAGTTTGTGCATCAGGAATACCAATAAGCTGACTAGGTACACCATAAACTAAAGCTATATCTTTAGCTGACATATTTTTCAGTTGTATAAAATCCATATCTTTAGGGGATAGACCCATCTCTTTCCAATCAAAATCTCCCTCTAATAACATTGGCTTTCCTGCGTTACCAGTACCACTAAATCTTTGGTTTATATCATTTACTAATTGATCTCTTTGAACATCTGATAATTGTACGTGTCCACCTGTTTCATCTTTAGGTTTAAATATAACAGCACCACTAGGTCTAGCACCATTTTGTAATAAATTTACGTTATGTTTATTTGCTAAATTATGTTGGTCTATATCTACACTGCAAGCAGATATTGGCGACATACCATAATAATCATTTAAAGGATTAAATAATTTTGTGTGTTTTACTTTAGCATTACCATTAGCTTGATCTACTTGATAACTTTCAACAACATTACCATTTAAAACATAATCATAAGCTAAAGGCATTGCTCTTGAGCCTGTTTTAATTTTAATTCTATCAGGTCTTAAATTGTATAATTCTGTAGGTGGTGTTCTATCTCCTGAAACAGACAACATATAGTTATTTCCAGAGATTAAAAGATATGCATAAGCTGATTGAAAAAATTCAACCTGTGAGCATGTTGGACTAGGGTTATATAGTAAATCTAATAAAGGGTGGTTTTCTAATTCTTGATCACCTCTGAATAAATTTATTTTAACTCTACTAGCATTGTTTGATATTTCATTAATACATCTATTAACAATAGCATTAGATTGATAACCATCTGTAGCTAAATCTTCATAAGCAATTTTAGTACTCGTATCATAACCTAGAGAGTTATAATAAACGATTGGTGATTCTTTTTTTTCTATTGTTTTTTTTGTACTGAATAAATTTTTTAAATTGTCGTATATTGTTGCCATTAAGTAATTCTCCAATTAACTTGTCCTGTTCTCATTGATAGTTCTGTTAAACCCCAAACTAAAGCATCTAATCTGTCAGGTGATCCTGAAAAAGTCATAGGGTTATAATTCGCCATTTGATCCTCTAAAAATTGAAAGGGTTTCAAATGCTTAACCCTATCTTGTTCATAAAGAGCAGATATAGGTTCAGCTCTCAAATATTTTCCTTTAGTTGCTCTCACACTCCCATAAGAAACATTACCATCTATATTCCTTATCACTCTTTCAACTAAATCGCCACCATTATTTACTTCAGCTATAATTTTATCTGCTTCGTATTTGTAATAGGTATCTACTGCTTTTCTTGCCCATGCGTCAGGTGTATATTTTCCTGATATATCATCAATAATATAAAATTTATTATCTTCACCTCTAGCACATACAACTATACCTGTTTCATTTGATAGTTTATTTTGTGTTACAGCTGGGTCAATAGCTATGACTGTTCTTGTAAAATTTGGTGTTTTTTCTGTGTTTTTCAAGAGTGCTTTTGAAATCATATTCCTATTCCATAAAGCACCCTCCACATCTTCTAAAATTTCAGCATAAAGTTCTTGTCTGCCCAGTCTAGTTCCTTTGTATTTTTCTTCTAGTTTTTTGACTGCCGAGTCTGCAAGATTATCTTTATTTTCAAAAGTGCTACCTCTCGTTACAAGAGAATCTTTATTATTTACTAATTCTTTAATTAATGCTGTTGGTTTTGGTGTTGTTGTTATTATTACTTGTGGTTTCTCACCTAATCTTAATCCAAATAATAATTGATCCCATGCTTCAGGGTTCTTCCAACTACCTAACTCATCACACCATGCTCTATGAAACTGTGGACCTCTTAATCTATCAGGTTGTTCACTTGAAAAAGTTTTATAAATTGTACCATTTTTAAGTGTGAGTTCACCTATACTCCTGTTCCAGTTCTCTACTAAATCAGGTTCTATACAACCTAACAAACCAGATACACCCTCCATACAAGTATCACGACCATCACCAAATGTTGGTGTTACTATTGCTATTCTTGAATTAGGTTTAGTTAATCCATAAAAAGCAATATCTTGTGCACCTGTTCTAGTTTTTCCCCAACCTCTACCTGCTAAAATCAACCAAACATTCCAATCACCTTTAGGTGTTATCTGTTTCGGTCTTGCTGTCTTGCACCAGTTCAGGTGCTTCAATAATATTTGTTTGTTTAGAGAAGTTAATCTCGTCAAATATTTTTCTGATTTCAATAAGCTGTCGTTCCTCGGTGAAGAGTTTATCTCCGTCTTTTCCTGTGAGTTCGAGTGCATTTTTTTCTTTCCAACCTGCTTGTGTTTTTAGCCAAAATATCTGTGCTACAACATTACCATCTTTAGCTTTTTTAAACAATGCTTGTGAAATGATTGCATTTGCTCTAGCTTTTGAGGTATCTAATTCTCTCCTAAAATTCTTCCTTAATGTTGGTTCACTTATTTTAAGTATTCTAGCTATTAAAGTTTGATTAACACCAGCTATTGCTAGTGCTTCAACAGTCTTACTATCTTCATCTTTTTTAAGATATGGTGGTCTGCCAACATCGTTATTTCTTGTATCCATAACCTGTTTTCCTGTTCGACCATAGTTTATTCCAACTCCATACTGATAATTTAGAAGATATATGACTTACTATTAATAAAAATTTCCTTATCATTTCTTTTTTTATAAGCGAAAAAAATTAAAAAAGCCAATAAAATAATGATTTTTAATAGAAAATAGTACAAAATAAGGTCATTTTTAACGTAATTTATTATATATAGTATAATATGACTAAAAAGTGGCTATTTATAAGGATTATTTAAGCTAATAAAAACTATTAAAAACTATTATTTAGCTTTACTTCCTATGTTAATTTATTATAATTCTAATTATGAAAACGAAAACAATAACTAAAAAAGGAGTAAACATGTTAAATGTACTATGTAATATGTATGATAAATGGTGTAATAAAAATAAATTACCAAATATCAGTGCATGTGAACAAGACATACTAAACCTTACAAAAAAACAAAATAAATGGTTAAGACGTTTTATTAATGTCTGGGATTATTTTGAAAAAAAGCCAGAAAGTAGGTTAGTATGAATAAACAAGACGTAATGAAAAAAATAGCTGATCAAGTAATAAAAGCTATGGATAATCACGGAAAAGATTGGTTATGTCCTTGGTCTAAACAAGGTATGCCAAAAAATATTCGTGGTACTTACTATACTGGGATCAATACTTTTATTCTGTGGTGTGTTCAATCAGAAAATAAGTATAAATCACAAACTTATGCTACTTTTAATCAAATAAAGGCTAAAGGTGGTAAAGTTATTAAAGGTCAAAAAGCACATCAAGTTGTTTTTTGGACACCTTTAACTATTAAAGTAGAAAATAAAAAAGGTGAAGAAACAGATAAAACTTTTCCTTATATGAAGTTTTATAATGTGTTTAACCTTGATCAAACTACTTTAGAAGATAAAGATATTATTGTTTCAGATGGTGCTGATACTTTACCAAACGTAGAACAATATATCAAAAATACTAAAGCTGACATAAGATACGATAACCAACTTTTTGCTGGTAAGTGTTATTATGTTCCATCTTTAGATTATATCGGTATGGTTACTAAAGATAAGTTTAATAATTTAGATGGTAATAGTGCTACTCAAAACTTTTACGCAACTATCTTACATGAACTTACTCATTGGACTGGTCACGAAAAAAGATGTAATCGTAAAGAAAAATATAAAGCTAAATATTTTGACGATATGGATAAGTATGCATTTGAAGAATTAGTTGCAGAATTAGGTGCTGTTATTCAATGTACTATGTTAGGTGTTTCAATGAAACCTACTAAACATGCTTGTCAATACCTTAATATTTGGAAGTCTAGAATAAAAGATGACCCATCAGTTATGTTTAAAGCAAGTGCTTATGCTCAAACTGGTGTCAATTATATTCTAAATTTACAAAAAGAAAAATCTTCAAAAGTTGCTTAACCTAAAGCCCATCATCTTCTTGGTGGTGGGCTACAACTTCCCCATTATTCGTATGGCTATATCATAAGTGTACGGATAAATCAATAAAATTTTTGTTTAAAATATCCAAAATGTTTAGATAAATCGTCTAACACTTCTCTTAATCTTGCACCCATATATCTTTGGGCTATATTTAACAATATTCTTGTTTGTTTTAACGAATAATCTTCACCACATATATAACAAGCTATATTATAACCTGTATCGCCAAGTTTTTTATGTATTTCAACCAGTTCTGATATGTTACCTAAAGCACCATAAGATACTTTATCCTTTGATGCTGTTACGATAATTGCACTAAAATCCCTGCCTTTCATACCACCTATAGCACTATTTTCAAATATTTGTCTAAATCTAATACCTGCCTTATGCTGATAATCTTTAATATGATGTTTATGAAACATATAATCTAAACCACATTCCCTTACATTGACCATAACTAAACTTGTGTATTTCTTACCCTGCGTAGTTAATTCGCTTATTTCTTTAGGGACTATTTTGATTTTTTTTGGTTGATATTTCATAGATTTATGTATAATAAACAGTTATGCAGATAAAATCAATAGAAACTAATAAAATCCTACCATATATTAATAATCCTAGAAAAAATTTAAATATTGATAAAGTTGCTTCATCAATTAAAGAGTTTGGTTTTCAACAACCTATAGTCATAGATAAAAATAATACTATTATAGTTGGTCATACTAGATTTGAAGCAGCAAAAAAACTAGGATTAAAAGAAGTACCAGTACAAATAGCTGATTTAACAGAAACACAAGCTAAAGCATATAGAATAGCTGATAATAGATTAAATGAAGATGCTTCTTGGGATACAAAATTATTAAATTTAGAGTTCAACGATTTACTTTCAAAAGAGTTTGACCTTGATTTACTAGGTTTTACGACTGATGAAGTAGATAATTTATTTTTAAAAACTGATCAGGAGTCTGATAAAGAGATTAATGAAAATTTAGATTTAGCTGAAGAAACTCTTTCTGATGTAAAAATGATTCAATTATTTTTTAATCAAGAAAATGAAGCTAAATTTAGAGAAGCTGTAGATAAAATATCAAAAGCTAATAATATTAATAACATTTCTGATGCTGTTTTAAGGAGTGTTTTAAATGAAGCTACTAAAGATTGAACCTATTTTAAATGATGAACAAATAAAATCATTAGAGGGAACTTACTTCACTAAAGATTTAATTAAACATCACATCACAGAAGATACTAAAGTTTTAAATGAAAATGGCGATATACTTGCTGTTTTTAAAAAAAATGCTGTACCTAAAAATATATTAGATTCTTGTAGATTATCTTTCCGTAAAGCTGCAACAGAGTCAAATAATCGTGGTTTGGCTTCAGGTTTAATATCTCAAAAATATAAGGTTGGCGATAAAATTGGTAATAGAGTTATAGGTAAAATACATGGGACTAGATATATTCCTATAAATTTAAAAGATGGTAAATTATCAAATACTTCTTATGCATTGACTGTTAAAAGTGGATTAATAGGTTATAGCGATAGATACCCAAGAATACCTTACTGTAGAAGAACAATGTTTAATCAAAGGAACTTACAAGATTATAAAAAATGTTTACCTTATGTAAAATGTGTAGATAATTTTTTTGCTAAATATGCACCTAAAAGATATAAAGTGCAAAGAAAAATGGCAGATAAAACTTCTGAAGATTTTGTAATTAAAGATACATCATTTACTACAGTTACAGTAAATAAAAATTTTAGGACTGCAGGTCATTATGATAATGGAGATTTAAAACAAGGTTTTGGAAATTTAGGAGTCATATCAAGAGGTGGTTATGATGGTGGTATTACTGTAATCCCAAAATATGGTGTAGGATTAGATTTAAAAGATGGAGATTTAGCTATATTTGATGTTCACGAACTACATGGTAATACTGAAATAATTAGAAAAACTTTTTATGAAAGAATAAGTGTAGTATGTTATTATAGGGAAAAAATGATTTATTGTGGCGATGCTAATTATGAACTTAATAGAGCAAAGACAAACACAAAAAAAATTGCTTTACCTGAAGAACTTGAAAAAGCTAATAAGATTAGAGAAGAAGTTTTAAATGGATTATAGGATTGCTATACCAACAATATCGAGATCGAAAACTATAAGGGAAAAGACTATAGGTTATTTATTAAGAACTGACATTGATTTAAGTAAAATTGATATATTTTTTAGTAAACCTGAAGAAATAGAAGATTATAAAAAAGAATTAAAAGATTTACCTATAAAAAATTATATACCTACTAATCAAAAACATATTAGATTACAAAGAAATTTTATATCCAGGTATTATCCTAAAAACACATTTGTAGTTGGTATTGATGACGATATACAATCTTTACAAACTAAAATAAATGATAAAAAAACAGTAGAACTTACACAATTAAATGATTTTATATTAAATGCATTTAAAATATCACAAATGAATAAATCTGATATGTGGGGTATTGGTGCTGTTTTAAATCCTTTCTTTATGAAAAATGCTGTAAGTTTTAATTTAAAATATATTGTTGGTTGTTTTTATGGTTGGAAAAATACTGATGAGCCTAAAAATACTTTATCGACTGAAAAAGGTAAAGATGGTTATTTATATGGTAAAGAAGATTATGAAAAAAGCATACAATATTATATTGCTGATGGTAAAGTAACTAGATTTAATTATGTTGCACCTAAAACTAAATATTACTCTGAAGATGGTGGCATACAAACTTATAGAACTATTGAAAACGAGGGTAATGGTGTAGAATATTTACTTAAAAATTATCCTTTATATTGTAAAAGGAAAATTACTAAAGATGGTAAATACCCTGAAGTAAGATTAATTGATAGAAGAAAAAAACGTAAAATTAATCTTCCTGTATAATAAAATCCTTATCTAATAAGTTTATCTTATAATTCTTACCATTTTTACTAAATTGCTCAAAATTTGATTCCCTGCCTTTATGGGTATAACCTAGTTTTTTTAACCTGCCTACTACATTGGTTATATCTACCTTATTATTAGTTTCATCTTCAAATCTTCTTTGGTTAATCCATGTAGAAACGTGGGCTAGGAACTCCTTATCCTTTACAGTAGAAGCATATCGGTTGAAAGCTAGGGCGATGTCCGTTGCTTCCATTCCTGCGCAGTGTACTGCGTATCTCTTTCCTGCTAAAAACTTTGATCCCTTTTTTACATCAAGTAAAGACCAAAATTTTTCAAATATAGATTGCATATTCTTATTAGGTATAGGTTTAGGTATAGGTATAGGTGCTATCATTTTGCTACTAGCATTATCGCTTTTTGCTAGACCACCTTTCCTACCAGCTTCTGATCTTGCCTTATATTTATCAGTTAAATACTGATGTTCTTGTACTAATCTTTTATGAACCCAAGTATCTTTACCAACCTCACCAATTTTAAAAAATTCTTCTAAAACCATATCAACTAATTTTTCACATTGATCTGACCTACATTGACAAATCCTATAAGCTGAAGTTGTTGAAAAAGGTTTGGCATTTTTAGTCCAGGCAAAACATAATAATCTTATGTAAATTCCGACTGCTTCGTTTGTTAAATGTACTGTTTCAGCACTAAAAGTATCTGTAAATAGTTGTAATGCGTGAAATTTATTTTCTTTTTCCATCTTATCTCCCTTTCTTGTTATATTTGGTAATGTTTAGTTATTATATCATTTAGTTGTATTTTTAAATCATTTATTTCTCCTTTTAAAATGTAATGTGGTGTTTTTAAGGCAATGCTCTTATTATGCCATAATTTTTGTGCTTTACTCAATGATCCTTTCTTGCTTTTTAGTTCAATATATACTATCTTTCCATTTTTAAACTCTAAAATCAAATCTGGACACCCAGCTTTTAAACCCATACTAGCTAAAAGCATTTTATATTTGACTGATCTTATACCTTGATTTGGGATATGAAAAAATCTTAATTTTGATAAATTTCTACTTTTTAAATGGTTAATTAGCTTAATCTGTAGCTGATATTCTTTCATTTTCTAGTTTTTTCATAGTTTTTTTGACTAATTTGACATAATTAGGGTCAGTTGCAAATCTACTTAATTTTTCAACTAAAATATAAGGATCAATAGTTCCCTCCTTAATCATTTTAAACCTTAACTCTCTAAATTCTTCAAAAGCTGAACCATTGTTCAAAAGATTCATATAATCATTTACTGAATCACATTTATTTTTAAAAACTTTAACTCCAAATTTGCTATCAGGATTATTTGATGGTTTTAAATGTGGCGAATTTAAGTCCCAAGTTCTTATACCAAATAAATTGTTTCCCTCCGTAGCAAATCTACTTCTACCATAATCGCTTTCAAGTACAGCTTGTGCTATGGTTATTTCACGTGGAACTCTTTGATATATTAGTTTATCTTTTTCTAACCAATCTATACAACTGTTAAGTGCAACTAAAAACTCTTTAGAATCATTATAAACAAAGTCAGGTTGTCTAGCCATTATGGGTTTATTATCTTTGGTGTGCATTTCTATATATAGTGTTCCAAAAATTATAGTACATATTAGTATCCCTTTTTTAAATTGCGAAAAACTTTCTATACGTATCTGTTCTAAAATATTCATAAACCCTCTCACGCACTTTTTTATCAGGACTTTCTAAAGCAAATCCTATTGCTCGTGCAACTGGGTTTATAGCATATAATATCCAAAACATCTTCTCATTTTTACTATGTTGCTCTCTGTGATGTAAAAGACACAGTGGTGTTGTAAATATGTCACAAGGTTTCATACCTGTTCCTGCACCTGTATATCTTATATGAGCTGATTGAACATCTAAAGCACCACAGATTATACAAGGTTTTGAAGCAATATACATTAAATGTTTTCTACTTCGTATTGGGTTTAATTTCTGATACATCTATATCAAGTTCCTCTAGTAATGTTTCTGACCTTAATTGAAAAACTGCTTCAGGTTTCCCTCCGTCATTTTTCCTATCTTTTTCAATATCTTTTATTAATCCTAACAGTTTTAATTCAGTAGTTCTAGGTCTAATTGTTAGAATACTAACTTTTAAAATATCAGCAAGTTCTGACCCTATTAATCCTTTTGGGTTTTTATATAGTTCTATAAGTATCTGTTTTTGTAATCTTCTTAATTTTTTATTAGTTTCGTTAGCACTCACTATTGAATTTCTATGTCCTCTATGCCCTGCTTTATATGGGTATTTGCTTTTATCTTTATACTCTGATACTGTATCTATGTGTTTATCAAAATCAAATTCTTTTTGCATAAAATACCACCTTGAATTTAAGTATTATCTTTCAAACCAACCTTTAAGTTTTAAAGGTCTTCCTCTACCATAACCAGCAGTAAAACTTAAACCTCCTTGATTAGCATCATAATTATAATTTTTATGTAAAAACCTTTTTACAACATAATTTATTTCACAACCATTAGTGCATAAATATATTTTAGTTTTGTTTATTTTTTTATAGTCTTCAGTTTTATATTTACAAACTCTACATTTTTTTTTCATTATATCCTCCCATTCTTTTTATCGTGTATAGAAAATTGATTATCAATATGGTTTTTAGTATATTCTAACCAATTAACTTCATCATCAGGGAAATTAAGTACCCAACCACCTACACCACCTTTAATCTTTACAACAATCATACCCTCTTTAATAGATATAAGATAATTTTTATAAGTAATATTATTCATATTTTTTTATCATATCTTTTAATTTTTTTGTTGGGATATTAGATAATGCCCAAGTAATAAGATCACTATCTATTTCATAGCCATCAAAAACTGCATCTCTTTCACCTTTTTCTTTTTCTAAAACTTTACTCATCAATTTTTGATTTTTTTTATATTTATCTATATTCATATTTTTTTTAACCTCTGTACAACAGTTATTGGTTTACCATAATGTAGTATTTCTTCAGGTTTAGGTACAAAAGAAACCCACATCTTTTCTCTTAAAGCCCATTCATTTGATTTAAGATTTGTTTTAGTACGCATATAATCATATTCTTTCCAACCAAATAATGCTTCTGTACCTAAATCTTCAAAAACATTTAGATAGCAAATCGGTTCAATATGATCTCTATCAGGTTCAGATATATCTATCTGCCTAACATACCTAACTTTTTTTTCTATAGTCTTTTTCATTTAACCTCCTGATTTGTTATAGCTAAAACTTTAATCATTTTTTAATAAAAGTAAATAGTTATTATTAATAAATAATAAAGTTATTAACTGATAAAAAACCCTTATAAATAGCCGTTTTTTAAAAAACCTAGTAAAATAGCCCTTTTTAGCTATACTCTATATATAATAATTAATAATAAAAAATATTATTTTTAGCTTTACTTTTAGTTTCAAATCAGTACAATCAAATCATAACTAAAAAAAGGAGATATGATGATAAGAATAAATATAAAAAAAGATGGTAAAATAACTGTTAAGTCATTTATAAGTAAAATTGATTTAACTGGTTATGTTCTTGATTTTATAGGTGGTGGTGAAACTCAAAAAACTGCTGATAAAATATGGGAATTAAATGTAGGTACTTCTATTATCCATAATGGCTATACTATCGCTATGGCTGGTAAAAGTCGTGCTGGTAATGTAATGTATGGTGGTCAATAATGATACTATATTCTATAATAGAAACTATACCTTTAATAATAATCTTTGGCTTTTGGGCTTGGATAATATTAGGAGAAAATAATGAAAGGTAAATTTAATGCAGTAAACTTCTTTACTAAACATTTAATTAATATTAAGAAGAAACTTACAAATGAAACAACATTCGAAGATTTAGAAGTTATTAGTTCTGTTAGACCTAGACCTTTAAGGCAAATAGAATTAGCTAATAATGTTGTTAAGTTTATAAGGGAACGAGATAACTATAACAAAAAAAGGAGATAATATGGCTTGGGACGATTTCGCTAATAATGGTAATGATCTACAAGATAACAGATCAATTATTGATAGTTTAAATAAATACGATGCTGGTAAAAAAGTTTACGAAGTAGAAGAAGAAGTTACATTTATAGTAAAATATAAAGTAATAGCTAAAGATAAAAGTGAACTGATTACTAACAAACCTGGAACATCTTTTAGTAATTTAGATATACCAGAATATATGAGAAAAAATAATGATGACAAAAGGGATTTAACCTTTGACTATAGAGTAAGATGTTGTGAATCTAAATCTATAAAAGAAGATGAAACAAGTGATGAAGTTGTTTTAAAATACGAAAAAGATTTAGATGGTAAAGATGACCTTAATAACTCTTATATAGATATAGATAAAAATGGCTTTTAAATTTAAAAAAATAAAAGATAAGTTTGAGTTTTGGTCTTTATACTATAGGCAAGAAATTATATGGTTTATAGTAGGTTTTATTATAGGAGCAATACTATTATGAGATATAAATACAAAGTTAGAGAGTTAGGAAAAGAAGTATCAGAAGATATTGAAGCTATGTCTTTAAAAAAATTAAGAAGAAAGTTAGACTATAAAAAAGAGTATTCTATTGAATATACTAATAAAAAAGGAAATTATCTAATAGTTAATATATCAGGAATTAAACCAAAATGAATTTACTTGCAATTAAATTTAAAGTATGTTACAGCAATTTTATATTTCAAGGAGTGACCAATCCTCCTATTTTTAATGGGTGGAATTGGGTTACAGCAATGTCCCAACAGTTTATCAGATCGGCATTTCTTTGCTATCTCCTGACTGTGTTAGTTCCACCCATTTTTATTAATAATAACTATTTACTTTTATTAAAAAATAATTTAAATAATCACTTTAACAAAGAAAAGGAGAACTATGAATACTAAACAAGCAAAAAGTAAAATTAAAATGCTTCAGATTCCAGTTACAGAAAAGGAGTTTGATATTTTAAAAGCAAAGGCAGATAAAGAAAAAAGAAGTTTGCCTAACTCAATAAAAATAATACTAGAACCATTCTTGAAAGGAAGATAATGGAAACTACTATAAGTGTAATATTACTAATATTATTATTTTTAGTTGTATTAGGTTTATTCCGTCCTAGTCAAAAGTCTAGAGATGAGGATATACATAAACTATTATCAGTAAGAAGTGATATGAATTATTGGTTTACTTGTATGGAAAGCTATATGAAAGTTATAGAAGACTATCAAAAAAACCTAGATAAAATAGAGAAAACTTTGAAAAGGTTAAATGGGCATTTTATAATGACCAATGAAGAAATAGAAAAACATTTCCCAGCAGTCAATAGTAAAAGATACCCTAAACCTAAATTAACATTAGTAAAACTTAAAAAAGAAATAACTAAACTAGCTAAAAAGGAGAAAAATAATGAAAAACCTAAAAAATAACTTGTCTGAAGAAGATACCTTAATTAATAAAAATTTAGGTATGTGGTTGAGGAAAGAAAGAAAAAAATCTTATATTTTAAAAGATGGTAAGAAAAAACCTATTACCCAAACTATGATAGCTAAAAAACTTGGTGTAACTTTCCAACAGATTCAAAAGTACGAGAAAGGTGATAACACTATACCTATTTTCAGATGGTTTGCTTTATGCGATTATTTTAAAGTTCAACCTAATGAAGTAAAAGAATTAGTTAGTCAAAAAGCACTAATTAATATAACAGAAACAAAACAAGGAGATAGTAATGATAACAATGACATTTGTCCTAAAGAATAGGTCAAAGACTATAACAAATGCTAGTATGGAAGAATGCGTAATAGCTTTTGTTAAAGAGTACGAAGAAGCTGAACATGAAATAGAATCAATTAGATTAGATCAAAGTGATGATCCTAATGAATATTTCATAATATCAGGTAAACAATCAGCAAAAAAATGGTACGATTCAATTAAGAAAGGAGTGATAAAATAATGAAAAAAATAATATATATTATTCTTACATCTATTTTATTGACTAATTGTGCTTATAAGCCATTAATAAATCCTGAAACATCAAGGGATAAATTTAATGGTAATAATATAAGTGGTGGTTTTTGGAAAGATTTACATGCTTGTAGATATATTCATAAACAAAATACACCTAAATTAGTTGTAGCTTTACGATTGTCTGACGAACATGACTTCGTTAAAGATTGTATGAAAGAATATGGTTATACAGTCTTGCGTTAGTTTAATTTGTATGTTATAAAGTCCTATGACAGATGATAGGGGAGAACTAGATTTAACTAAACAGATTGAACTAAAAGAACAAAAAATTGAAGAACTGAAAAAAGAGATGGATATTCTTAAAGATAGACATCAACTTGATATGTTAGAAAAAGATGCAGAGATAGGAAGATTAATGCAAAAAGTAAATGAGAAAGGTTTCCATGGCACTTGAACAATTAGATCAGCAATTACAAGGAATAAATGTTAGTATTAGAAAATTTATTACTAGAGTTAATGGTGATGATTATACTATTGGTTTAACAAAAGAAATAAAAGATTTATTAATTTCTTTAGATAAAAATCCTGAAAGCAAAGAAATAAATAATGAACAATTTGATAAACTTGTAAAAATTTGTATGGAAGTTTGTGAAAAAATGGAAAAAGCCACAGAATATATGTCGCTTTTAAATACAAGATATACTTCTGAAACATCTAATAAAAAATTACTAGATAAAATGTTAGATGATTTTAAGATGGAAAAGGTTAATTTAACAGTTCAACTACCTAAAGGTGCTGAAATAGTACCAAATGAAACAACACAACCTACGGAGGAAATTAAAAAATAGTTTTACATATAAGAAAAATAGTTTATAACAGAACAATAACAAAACAAGGAGAGTAAATGAAAATAAAACAATTATTAGATATACAAAAAATAGTAGAAGGTCGTGCTATACCTTATGATATTTTAGAGGGTATAGAAAAAACTAAATATTATTCTAAATCTAAAGGTTATCATATTGATATAGGAGATATGCACCTTATTCATTTATTAAGAGTTTTTTTTAATGTATTTCACCAAGAAGAACCAATTATAGAAGATATTGAAAAATTATTAAGTTCAGATGATTTCCAAGAAAAAATTAAATTACAAATTTTAAAGGAGTTTGGTGAAAAAAAAGACAAACAAAATTAAAAAGTGGAAAGAACTATCTATAGGAGAACAAAATGGTTTTTATTATATATATAAAGGATATTCTAAAATGACAAGCCATTATGATTTACCTAAAGATTATCAAAAAGAATGTGAAAAAAGAAGTATCAAAGAACAAAAACTAGAGGAGAAAAATAATGTCAGCTACCACAATTATTAAACCAGAAGCATTTAAACATAGCTTTAGTTCAGTTAGTAAATTTATAAGGAATCCTAGTGAGTGGTTATGTCATTATGCTTTAGGGTTAAGAAGCCCTAGTAATGCAGCTATGACTAGAGGTAATCTAGCAGAGTTTGGTACATATTATAAAATTAAAAGAGGTATGAAAGGTAAAGATGGTAAAGCATTTTCTAAACTTATAGAGCATAGATTTAAAAAATTAAAATTTTTAAATGCAGAGGGTGAAATTAAAAATGCTATATCTATAGCAGAACACTTTGAAAAAATACTTTATGAAAGACAGTTAAGAGATATTAAGTCTTATCAAAAAGAAATATCAAAAACTATTCCAGGTTTAAGCTATCCTATAAGAGCATTTACCGACTTTGAATTTGAAAAAATTATAGTTGATGCTAAATCTACATTAAGATTACCGAGTAGTCCTAAAATAGATCATATAAGGCAACAAGGTTTATATTCTAAATTATATAATAAACCTACTGCCCTAATGTATGCTACACCTAAAAAAAGTTTATTTTATGAACTTACTAATGATGACGTTGATATAGGTTATAATGAAACATATAATCACTTTAAAAGTTTAGAGAATTACATTAAAAGATGTAATAATAGTTTAGAGGAAGCTATCAAAACAACTCCTCTATATACAGACCCCAATCCGTTTGCTTGGGACATTAACATAAAACAGGAGGCAGAAAGAATATGGCAAAAAATAAACAATTAAGTGGTTTAGATAAGTTGTTTGAGTTATCAAAACCATTTGATAGAAAACACATACAATGGCGAGTACAAAGACTTACTAAAGATGGTACTGGTGGTTTAGCATTAGCATATATAAATGTTAGACAAGTACAGGACAGACTTAATGAAGTTATGGGTACTGATTGGCAAACTAAACACGAAGTATTTGGTGCTAAAACTATTTGCAATTTAGGTTTAAAACTAGATGGTGAGTGGGTTTGGAGATCAGATGGTGCTGGTGATACTCAATTTGAAGCTGATAAAGGTGCTATCTCTGATAGTTTAAAACGTGCAGCAGTTTCTTTTGGTATCGGTAGGCATTTATACGATTTACCGAGTATATGGGTAAAGTGTCAATCTAAACAAGTCGGCAGTAAATATTATTTCAAAGCATTTACAGAAGATCCTTGGGATAAAGTTAGACAATCAAACTCGGACTTTAGCTAATGGATATACCTCAAATCGTTGTAAACAATAAAAAATCTGCAAGAGATAAGGAGGTAGAAAAAATTGCTAAAATCTGTGATCTTATGGGTAAGAGAACTGCCTTGATTGACATACAAACTGACATTTGGGAAAAAATAGAGGAAATAAATAAAAAATTATTACCTTTAATGCCAAAAAAAAAGAAAAGATATGACTCTAATGTTTATTAAATGCCTATTAGTTATCTTGAGTTTAAATTGCTTAAAGAAATGGCATACGAAGATACTTTTGGTAAAGATAAATTTATTAGAAAACAATATAAACAATACTTAAAGGAGGAAAATGACAGACATATCAAAATACACAAATGTTTCATTAAGAAAAGAAACACACAATAAATGTGTAAATTTAAGTGAAAAAATATTACCTGCTGGACAACCATTATCAATCGCACATACTGTTGATATATGTGTAGATTTCGTAAGTAAATATGGTTTTGAAAAAAAATCAGCAAGTTATATTCAACAATCAATAAAAAAAATACTAACTGGAAGGGATTAAAAAATGTTAGAAAAACCAATATACTTTAATGTATATAAAAACGATAACCCAAATCCTAAAGCACCTACGCATAGCTGGAATAAATTTACTGTAAAACAAGACATAGTAATTAAAGCTGGTACAGTAGTTGATTTAAAATTTTGGGGTAACTCTGAACGTGATGGAAAACCAAATCCACACTTACAGATAGTAAATCACGACCCTAAATATGCTAAAAAGTCAGATGATAGGGGTGGTATCCAAGATCACACTATAAAATATCCAAGTAAGCAAGAAATATCAGATGCACAAGAGCAAGATTTTCTTGATGATGAGATAAAATTTTAGTATGATACTATTAATGGTTGTAAAAAAATACTTGATAAAACTTTGGATATGTGCTAGTAGTAGTTTCGTTTCCGAAATTAAGTGGGAAACTGACAATGTAGGCGACCTAATATTAGAGGTGTCTAAAAGTTTGCCAAAAGGTATTAGGGCAACCATAGAGGAGATATGAACGAGCAAATGAGAAAACTCGTTGAGGCTTTGGACAAAACCCATAAAGGTTATGTTTCAAAGGTTGTTTCAAATGGCGGAATAAGTCTTGAAGCAAGTAAGTTGGGTAGAGAGTACAAAGATATTCAACGAGAAATGATTGTAGTTGATAATACAGAAAAAAAAGAAAAATATTAACTATAATTAGAAAAGATTAGAGATTATTACAAACTATTAGTTTAGTTCACAAGGATTGTTTGCTCTAATTTAAGGATAACAAAAGAAAGGGGATAAAATGAGTGATGTAAAAACATTTACATTAGATACTAATAAGATGTTTAGTGAGTTAGAAAATGCTTCTGAAAAGAAGTGTCAATCATTATTTAAGTTTAGAAAGTTAGATAAAACTGAAAAGGTTTTACTATCTAAAATTAAAGGTGCTTTGAAACTAAAACACAATGACAAAGTTAGCCAAACTGAATTAACTGATGAAGCATATAGACATAGTAAGTATGCTGATTGGTTAAGAGAATATTCTGAAGCAGAACAAGAATATAATAGAGATAGGGATAGATATAATAATCTTGTAGCTTTGAAAGATATGAGAATTACAGAGGAAAGTTCGGCTAGATATTTGATTAACAAAAAATAGCTTAAATAAGTGGCTAATATCAACTAATAAAAACTATTTACTTCTATTAGTTTTTGATTTAGAATAAATCATTAACATAACTAGGAGAAAAAATATGTTTGATAAAAATAGCGAAAAGTGGAATAAACCTAAATCTTTTTGGTATGCAGATATTATGGAGGGTGCTTTAGGAGATTTCCATTGTTCTGTTCATAAAATAAAAATTTATGGATACGAAAAAGGAATAGGTAGGAAAGATAAAACAAACTATCTAAGACTTGCTGTAAAAAGAAAGGTGGGTAGTCTTTCCAACCATAATGAAAAACATAAAGTTCAAATGGTTTATAAAACGATAATAGCAAATCGTATTGATAAAGATTTGAGTTTTATTGTAGCAGTATGTATTGAAGCTAAAAAGCAGGGGGTAAAAAGAAGAATAAAAAAGCTTCAAGAAAATATAGATGATATTCCTAACTATAAAAAAAGATTAGAAGATAGGAAAAATCATTTACAATCAATATTAGACAATAATAAAATTAATAAAGATAATTTTTCCTGGTCTGATAGAGATATTAATGCCCAACCAAAGAAGTTGAACATTAGTGAAGAGTACTCTGACTCTTATACAATGTATACTTTCTAATAAAAAAAAGCCCTAGTGTTTAAGCTAGGGCTTCTTTAACTTTTTACCAAGGGAGGTAAAATCTCATAAAGATAAATTTAAATTATCATATTTTTTTAGAAAAGACAATCACTTAATATATCCCATAATTTAGGGTTTTGTTTAAATATTCTAGTAAAACCATTACCAACTGCATCAGCTATAGGTTCTTCTCCTCTATTATTTACATCTATGTTATCATTATAAATAATTATATGAAATAATTCGTGTATTAATGTATTAAATAATTTTTCATTTTTTAAATTCTGATCAATATATAGTGTATGAAGATTAGGATCATACATTCCATAGCAATCTTTCAAAGATTTATAAGTAACTTTAATCTTTCTTCTTTTATATTTTATAAAAGGGAGTTCAATATTAACTAAATTCATTTTGAGTATTTTACTATTAATGCGTTTGTTAAATCTTTTATGAGTTTTAATGCTTCACTAAAAGTTAAATCTTTAGTAACATCATATCCTAACTCATCACCAATCCTTATTAAGATACTCCCACCTCTTGATTGACCAACCATAACAAAAGGTTGTTGATCTTTTAATTTTAAATCTTCTTTATCGTAACAGTCGAGTTCAGCTTCTCTATCTACTTCAGCATATATTTCTTCAAGACTTTTTCTTCTTGCCATAGTTTCTCTCCAAAGACTGCATTGAAATATTATTTACTTCTTGTATATGGTTATCCCAAATTTTAAGTTCGCATATTTGATATGTCCAACCAGTAAGACTGTGTTTAGCATAACTTTCAATATGGTTAAAAGGTAAAGAACAACCTACATTAATTATTCTAGTAAAATCATTTTTGATAGGACTTATTTTTGAAACTCTATTATCTTGCGCTCTATGACTATGACCAAATACAATATCTATCTTTGATTTGTTTGCTACTTGTCTTTCACTAGCTTCACCACCATATTCTTTACCCATAGGATTGATGGGTGCGTGTATAAAACCTACACCAGCTAACATTAAATATTGACCATAAGGTACAACTTCCCAATCGTAATCTTTACATATTCCGTAAAACTCTTTTTGACACATACCATAAAAACTTGGATTGGCATCTTCTTTACGAAACATTCTTTTTTCGTGATTACCTAATGTTAAATATTTCTTTACTTTATAGTTCCCTAGATAGTAATTAAATTCTTCCATAGCTAAATCCATAGATTCCATTTCTTTTAAAAAAATTGGTTTTTCTATTCTAGCTGTGTAGGTATCGTCTTTTATATAGTGAGTACAACTATCAAGAGTAACAAAATCTCCTATCTGTACTACATAGTCAGGTTTTACTTTTTTGATATGTTTAGCAAACCAACCAAACCTTGATTTATCAGGTATGTCAGGGGAATCGTGAGTATCTCCTATAACTACTACTTTAATCATATACAAGTATTAGTAGCATATATTCATTTTCATACAACCTTTATTTTATTGCAGGAAAATTTTATAAAAATAGAATGTTCGTTTACTTCTTTTCTTCCTATTTCTTCAATCTTTCTAAATGACTCCTCATATCCATACTGAACACAATCATAGCTATCTTTAAAATTTTTTGGGTACTCATAAGGATCCATACATTGACCTGCTTCTAACGAGCATATAATAAGGATTAATCCCCATTTCATTTAGGTCATTTACCTTTATTTCCAGGTCCACCATTTCTGAAAATTTGAGTTCCTTTAATACCAAAAATACTTGCAACTACTGTTATCCATAATGTTTGGAACCAGACTGGAAGATTACCGAAATGATGAAAAAATAATTCAATCTTTTCCATCATAGCTGGATCGTCGCTGAAGACTGCCCATGCGAGTACAATTATGGGAGCAGACAATATGATAAGTACAAACTCATCTTTGTAATCGTTTTGTCTTGCTTCTAATAATTTGCCCTCGTATTCTCTTTCACCTTTAGCCATTTTTTCTGCTGTTAAAAGTGCTGCTTGGGACATTGCTTCTTTTTGTCTTT
>VTLG01005720.1_pt1 | contig 50300 bp, 77 predicted proteins | sample 4694571 | NCBI WGS metagenome assembly VTLG01 (sample SAMN12604809, study PRJNA352737) | marine metagenome | biome: ENVO:00000447; feature: ENVO:00000209|ENVO:00000569|ENVO:01000036; material: ENVO:00002151; isolation source: viral sequences binned using virsorter ... | reverse complement strand
GTGGACACATTAAACTCGGTCTCGACACCGTTATCAAGGACTTGGAGAGTGAAGACTACTCCGTTAGGCCGTTTAGTATTTCAGCTTCGAGCATCGGTGCCAACCACCAAAGAGAAAGAATCTGGATTGTGGCTTACTCCGAACGCAATGGACTCCTTGCCGCCGAGAAGCAAAGAAGCTTTGAAAAAACAATATCAAACCAATCGAAAGGGAAGAACGACACACTCAACGTTAAGAGAACAAGTAGTGTATCCGAAACCAGCTCAGATGTGGAGAACTCCAGACGCTCACAGTGGCCGAGGGCCGAGCAGCGAGGAGAGAATGAAAATGAAACTAGAAAAGAAAATGCCAATCAGTTTGAACGATCAAGTAGCACATCCAAATTTGATGTGGCCAACACCGACAACGAGAGATTACAAAGACAGTGGCAAAGCCGTAATCAATTCACACCGAGATTCAATTCTTCCCGTGAGAGTAGCGAAGAAGGACAAGGAACAGTGGGTCAAGGGTGGTGGGAGTCTGAACCCAACATGGGTAGAGTGGCTCATGGGATACCCAAGCGGGTGGACAGACTTAAATCATTAGGAAATAGTTTGGTGCCACAGATACCATACTATATAGGCAAAGTAATATTGGAGGTGATGAATGGAAAAACTAATTAAAGAAACTTTAGCAATAGCTGCAAGACTTGTAACTAAAGCAAATAGTAGAAACATGAAGTTGACAAAAAGAATGTTAGTGGATGATCTTAAATTAATTAGATTAAATTTATTATTATTGGAGGATGAATATAATGGTTCTACAAGACAGTCAAAGTCAGAAGATTAAAATAGTTTTTGGTCCACCTGGTACGGGGAAGACAACACATCTTCTCAGTATTGTTGAATCAGAATTACAAAAAGGAACTCCACCAGATCGAATAGGATATTTTGCTTTTACAAAAAAAGCTGCAAGAGAGGCAGTGACGAGAGCAATGGAGAAATTTAATTTAGATCGTAAAAGTTTTAAATATTTTCGCACATTACATAGTATGGCATTCTTAATGTTAGGATTAAAAAATTCTGATGTTATGGATGATGATGATTACAAAGCAGCTTCTGATTACTTACAAGTTAAATTAATTAATCCAAATAAATCAGTAGATGAGTTAGGTATTTCATTACCACAAGATCCATATTTAAAAATAATTGATCAAGCAAAAATAAAAAATGTATCTTTATCAAATGAGTTTATGCGTAGTGGTGAACACATTCAAGGTGGCTTTGAAAAGCTACAACAAATAGACAAAGGGCTAGAGCAATATAAAAACAAACATAGTTTATTTAATTTTACTGACATGATTGTAGAATTTAATAAACAAAAAAGCTGTCCTAAATTTGAAGTTGTTATTATTGATGAGGCGCAGGATCTTAGTTTTATTCAATGGCAAATGACAGAAATACTTATTCGTAATTCAAAACGAGCTTACATTGCAGGAGATGATGATCAAGCAATATTTGATTGGGCTGGTGCTGATACAAAAAGATTAGGATTAATTGGTGGAGAAAGAGAAATATTAACACAGTCTTACCGAGTGCCGAGAGCCGTGCACCAAGTAGCAGATAACTTGATTAGTAAAGTCAGTGACCGAGTAAAAAAAGATTGGAACCCAAAAGAAGAAGAAGGAATAGTGCAGCGTCATCGTATGCGATTCAATAACCAAATAGATTTAACAAATGGATCGTGGTTGATTTTAGCAAGAACTAATTATGTATTAGATCAAATAGCGGATGATTTAAAATACCAAGGATTGTTCTATGAATATAAAAATAGATCTTCTATTTCTGATCGTATGATCAGAGCCATACAAGGATGGAATAATTTAAAAGAAGGAAATGAGATAGATGTATTTGCAGCACAAGATATTTATTATTACATGAGTGGTAATGGTAATATAGAACATGGTCATAAAGAAGCTATAAAGACAGCGAATGAAGAGATTAAATATAATTATGAATCGTTGGTCGTGAATCATGGTTTAAATGCTGACATCAATAGTGAATGGAACATTGCATTAGATAGAATACCAGAATCGATGCAACGTTATATCAATGCAGCATTGCGCAGATCATCCTTTAATACATCAAAAAATATAAAATTATCTACGATTCATGCATCTAAAGGTGGCGAAGCAGACAATGTTATGGTATTAAAAGACTTACCACGAAAGGCAGATTTAAGTCTTTCGCAAAAAAGAGATGATGAGAGGAGAGTGTTTTACGTTGCTACAACAAGAGCAAAAAAATCATTACATATTATTGAGAGTCAATCCAACAGAGAGTTTACAGAATTATGATCTGTGAAAATATTTTAGAACAAGCAAAAGAATTAGTTGGAGGTGATCGCCAAGAAGACTATGGCGATAAGCTTACCAATCATGAGAACATTGCTGCATTGTGGTCGATTTTCCTCCGCAAAAAATTAACACCTCACGATGTGGCAATGTGTATGGCTTTAGTTAAAGTGGCTAGACTAATGCATGCACATAAACAAGACAGCTATATAGACTTGGCGGCCTATGCAGCTATTGCAGGGGAAATAAATGAGCGAACAAAATGAGTCAACCCTCTCTCTTTCAAACTCCAAGTGAGTGGCTACCGCCAGAAGGAGTGCCAGATTTAAGAGAGGCAAAAGAGATAGCCATTGATTTAGAAACAAAAGACGATGGTATAAAAAATGGTGTTGGACCAGGATGGGCTACTAAACAAGGAAGAGTTATTGGTGTTGCGTTGGCCGTGGATGGTTGGGAAGGATACTATCCTATAGCACATGAAGGTGGTGGTAACTTTGATCAAAATGTTTTTCTTAACCAGCTTAAACCTATTTTAGAGTTACCTTGTGATAAAATATTTCATAACGCTATGTATGATGTGGGATGGTTAGACGCTTTAGGATTAAAAGTGCATGGCAAAATAATAGATACCATGATTGCTGCACCTTTAATAAATGAAAATAGATTTAATTATACTCTCCGGGATCTTTCAAAAGAATATGTAGGAGAAACAAAATCAGAAACTTTATTGTATGAAGCTGCAAAAGAATGGGGTGTTGATGCAAAGAGTGAGATGTGGAAACTACCACCAATGTATGTTGGTCCTTACGCTGAACAAGATGCTGCAGTTACTTTAAAGCTATGGAAAGTATTACAAAGAGAGATTGTTAAACAAGAGTTAACAGAAATATTTAATACAGAATCAGAATTATTTAATGTTTTATTTGCCATGAAAAAGAAAGGGGTGCGCATTGATACAGAAAAAGCAGAGCGTATTAAAAAAGATTTTGAAAATTCAGAGAAGAAGATACTATCTAGCTTATATAAAGCATGTGGTTTTGAGGTGGAGATACTTGCTCCATTATCAATTGCAAAAGCTTTTGATAAACTTAAAATAAAATATAACAGAACACCAACAGGATTACCAAGCTTTGATAAAAATTTTTTAGCAACTCATTCTCATGAGTTTGCACAGAATATAGTGAAAGCAAGAGAATTAAATAAAGCAAGAACAACATTTATAGATTCTATTTTAAAACATTCTTTTCGTGGTCGCATACATGCAGATGTAAATCAACTACGTTCAGAAACAGGTGGCACAATTTCAGGAAGATTAAGTATGCAAAATCCTAATTTACAACAAATACCAGCTCGTAATAAAGATATAGGTCCTAAAATAAGAGAACTTTTTGTACCAGAAAAAGGTGAAAAGTGGGGATGTTTTGATTATTCGCAGCAAGAACCTCGTCTTCTTATTCATTATGGAGCCTTGGTTAGTGAGTCAACTAAGTGGGATGTTGCTACTGTAAAAAAATTATTAGATGATTATAATAATGAAAGAGATACTGACTTTCATCAGATCGTAGCTGATATGGCAGGGATAGATCGTAAACAAGCAAAAACAATTAATCTTGGTATGATGTATGGCATGGGTAAAGGTAAGCTTGGCTCTGAGTTAGGATTAGATAAAGAAGACGTTGCTGATGTGTTTAAACAATATCATTCTACTGTTCCTTTTGTAAAAGCACTGACGGATGGTACAATGAATAGAGCTCAAAATAGGGGATACATTCGCACTATATTAGGTCGTAAGTGTCGTTTTGATAAGTGGGAACCTGCAACTTATGGTATTCATAAACCACTACCACAAAAAGAGGCTGAGGCAGAACATGGTGGTATTAATAGAATACGTCGTGCCTTTACATACAAAGCATTGAATAGATTAATTCAAGGCTCTGCTGCGGATCAAACAAAGAAAGCAATGATCGATGTATTTAAGGAAGGCATTACACCTTTAATTCAAGTACATGATGAATTAGATATTTCTGTGCACTCAGAAGAACAGAAGAAAAAAATTGTAGAAATAATGGAGAGCGCTGTAGAGTTAAGAGTTCCTTCCAAAGTAGACTGTGAGGTTGGTTCCTCATGGGGAGAAATTGAATAGAAAACAACAGATTGGTTTTTTAAACCATCTTGTAGCCATGCAATGGCTAACTAAAAAAAATTACTACGTCTTTCATAACATTAGTGGCCTTGGACCATGTGACTTGATTGCTTTAAATGGTAAAGGAAAAATAATTAAAATAGATGTTAAAAGTGAAAGCATAAGAAAAACAGGCACGCATGCTGGTCACAAGATAAGAAGAATGACCACAAAACTACAGAAAAAAATGGGTATAAAATTACTTATGGTCACTAAAGAAGGAAAGTGTTACTTCTATAAGAATGATTAAAATATGGTTACTTATATCAATGATCTCTATGCCTGGTATGCCTTCGGTAAAACATACGGCTGAGTTATACTTTGATCAAGAGAAGTGTGAAGCAAGACGTATTATTATAGAAAATAATATTTATGATATGGCTGCTGAACAAAACATCAATCCTGTTTTTACACAGACGTGGTGTTTAGAATCTAGTATGTTTGTATTAAAAGCTACTTAATAGCTTTATCGATTTTACTGTTAATTTCTTTTACTTGATTTTCAATGACCGAGAGCCGTGCGTCTATGCGCAACATATCTAAATCTTGTATTTTTGACTCATTAGCAATGACTCTGTTTACCAACATACCATAACTGTAGATAACAGTTATCCCTGCAATAATAACTGCGGTGATGTTGATAGTTTTAAGGTTCATTTTTATTGTTGTAATGATTGATAATAACTTTGCAAAGCTTCGTCTATTAGAGGGTTGGTTCCTATTCTTGGATTGGGAAAGTAATTAGTCCCTTCTTCTAAAAGACCTTGACTAAACAAATCATTTATTACGTTTTGATCTAAATTATATCCAGAACCCTCTAAAATTCCTGCTGTTTTTTGCATTTGCATTTCATCTCTTAAAGATTGTTGTAAAGCATTTTCTGCATCTATTCGTTTTTGATCTTCTTGAAACGCTTCATCTAATTCTTGAAAGTTTTGTACATCATCTAGTATATCACCATATCCTTCTTCCATAACTTCTGATCTTTTTTCTGGATCAATTGCGGGAAACTGATCTGGAAGAGGTCTTTCACCAAACTCTATATCTATTAATGGAAGAGGTACTGGTTTAGGGTCTAATCCTGGTTGTCTATCCGAAATAGTAAAAGGTCTTTCATCTAAAGGATCTTGTCTATCTGATCTTGTTGTTACTGGTGTTCGTTGTAAAGGATATCTTACACCAGGCATGTCTTCTAAGTTGTAAGGTATTTGTTTATCGTCTGCGCCAAAAGCTTTTTTTATTAGTCTTACTGTAGGAAGTCCACCTTGCATGGCTGCAGAAATTGGATACATATCGCTATATGCGTCTGGATTAATGTTTTGTAATTTTCTTGTTGGATCTATAAAGTCTTGATCCATTGTCTCTTGAAAAACATCAAAGCCTGCTGTTGTCATTGGACGAGTGCCATCACTCATTCTAATATTACCTTGAATAGTTCCACCTGGAGTTTTTCTAACTCTTTCAAGAGCTAATTTTTTTACAAACTTTTTTTGTCTTGAACGTAAGTCTTTTGCTAAGTCTGTGTTTCCTTCTGCTAAAGCTTTCTCGACTCGTCTATCAAGACTACCTACGCTTTGCTCTATATCTCTTTCTTTTTTATTTCGATTATATGTATTAGCTGCAGCAATACCTCTTTCTCTTCCTGTGCTTTCACCATCTGTTCTTACGTCAGCCGTTCGTCTATTACCACCACTACGAGCTCGGTCTATATTTGCTTCAGAGCGTCTATTTTCAGCTCTAATTCTAGCTCTTCTGGCACTAGCTTGTCTTTTAGCACTAGCTTTTCCACCTCTACGTGAACCTCCACTTCCTCCTCTTCTTTTACGTCTAGTTCTTTGTCTAAGTTTTGATGCCATTATGATCTCCTAACTAATGCTTCAGTTATATCAATATCTCCGCTTTTGGCAAGTTGAGATCTGTCTCCAGGTGAAATTGTTCCTCCTAAAGAAGGAACATTCGGTGCAATAGGTGCAACAGTAGTAGGTGCAGAGCTTATAAGAGGCGCTGCATCTGCTGTTTTAGGCCTAGTTGTTAATGGTTCTGATGGTACAATGTTAATTATATTCTCAAATAAAGTATCTGGATTATCAAATATAGGTGTTCTACTCAATCCATTATATACACCAGTAGCTATTCTTCTTATCACTCTACTAACATCACTTCCGTCTCTTGCTATGGAATTTTTTCTCATTGTTTGATACGCAAAGTCAGATATTCTTATTGGTGTAAATCTATTTCTAAGTAACTTGTTTGACTCTGTTCTAGAATATCTTTCTCCTACAGTTTTCCTTATGTCTCTTTCTGATAAACCTAATATTCTTGCTGCTTCTATTGATTTAAATAATGTTTGATCATTTCTTTTTTTTGCTTCATTGGCTTTGTTATAAGCATCTATTATTTCTGCTGATGTAGCATCAGCTCTGTAAGCAACACTTGTAAATAATCTTTTAGAATCAGCTACAGCTTTTTTATTATCTGAAATTTTAAAATTAATACCATCTTGTACAAAAGGATTTTGTATTCTAAAACCAAGTAAACCAGTTGCTTCATTTAAAAATTTATATCCTCTATTATACTGATCTTTTTTTCCGATTCCTGAAAGATACAAACGATGAAACGCTGGTAAAGATCCAGGTGATGCTGTTTTTAAAGCTTCTGCTGCAGTAGCAGATAATTTATTTCCAAAACTATCTTCAGGATTCCATAGTCTTCTGCCATCTCTTGTCTCTCCTCCTCGAAGAAATACATCTCCTATAAATGAAAAAGCAATGGACTCTTCTATAAAAGGTGAAAGAAATTTGGAGGTTGCTCGTATAGCAGCGTCATCAAAACTTTGAAGAGTATTTTGACCTTGATCTCTTGCAGCATCATAACCATTCATTGCTGAACGAAGTGGCTGTGTAAGAATATCGTATGCATTCGTGTGAGAGAAATCAATATAGTATAACTGATTACCTTGCTTAATAGGAATAAGTGTAGAGTCTTTTGACCATTCAGGAAGGTACTCTCGCAGTGCATTAAGTTGTTCGTTGGATACACCAGCTACAAGTTGAGCCCCTTCTTGTAATCCTTTACCTAAACCAATACCAAAAGTTGCAACACCTGCAAGTCTTGTTGTTCCTATACCCACTGTGTTAGGATCTAAAACTTCTTTAAGTCCTTGTCTTGTTGTATTAATACCTGTTCGTATAATCTCTAAAGGAAAAGATACAAAGTTACCTACAGGTAATCTTCGTAATGTCTGTCCAAAAGCACCTATGTAATCATAGTTAGGTATATTGTTTTTAACCGTATCGGCAGCTTTTAATTTTATAAATCTATCAAAGCCTTCTCTAGTTCTCATTGTAGCTAAAGCTTCTTCCCTCGTAAGAGTAGGATTTACTCTTGCAATTTCATCTGCATAATCATCTATAAACTTTGCTTGGTTTGAATTGTACATCTTCTGATAAACATTAGTAAACTTACGTTGTTCAGAATAAAAATTTTGTATTTTATATAAATCATCCTCTGCTTGGTAAGCTGTTCTTGCAACACCACGTAGTTTATTGAATCCAGTTTTATCACCCCATCCACGTAGCATTGTATATATCTTACCTTCTTCTGTAAGATTTTGTAGACCAGCACTTACTTCATCTAAACTTTGTGTAATCTCTCCTAATCTTGCACTTGTATTAATGATACCTAGTTCTTGTAGTTCCATGTATTCATCTACATAATTTTTATAGTCATCAGCATTTTTAAAATACTTTCTACCCATGTCAGATTCAATTGCACTTTTAGATCTAGCCGTTACTAATTTGTATGCTCTTTTAAAATCTTCTGCAAAACGAAGTGGGTTTTGAAAAAAGTTACCATTCATTCCTGTAAAGGATGCCGCACTAATAACGTTACGAGCATGTGTTATAGGTGATAGAGTTGTCTTTGCTTCTTGTGTAAATGCTTTTGGTGCGAGGAAAACTTTATAATATAAGGATGCTAAATTATCAGCGTTCTTTTTTGAACTACTTATATTTTCTAATGCTTTTGAAATTTCTGGTGTTGTTCTGTAGCCATTTAAAGGACCATCAGATACTATAGTAGAACCAAATTCTAAACCACCTTCTCCTGCAGGTACATTTGTAACTGTCTCACCTCTTAATTGTTTAGGTGCTGGAAAAAAATATTTACCTTCTCCTTTTTTAAGTAAGGTGTTAAAAAAATTTGTATCTGCAATGTACGTGTTTATTTTAGCTGCAGTTCTCATATATTGTTTAATTGGATCTTTTACTTCACCTAGTAATTCTCTAAGTTCACCTGGTATTTGATCTCTAGTTTGTTGTATCGCAGTATCATACTTTGTTAAATTGACTATAGATTCATCAATAACTGTTTCATTTGTTTCTCTTAGTAGTGATTGAAGCTCTTCTTCAACCATGTCATCTGACATATTTTTATTATTATTTTTAATATACGTTCTAGCTCTTTCTATTATCTCATTACCTTCAGGAGTGTTTCTTAAAGTGTTCAACCATTGACCTCGTTCTACTTTAGTGCCTTTAAGTCTATAACTTCTCGTCATGTATTCACCTATGTTAGCGGCTACAACATCTTGAAATTCTTTACCCCCTTTCATTGTAAATCCAGGCATTTCAGAAAGAGAGGTGCTCATTTCATCAATTGAATTTCTTATTTTTTGTATGTAAGGTAATAATTCAGGAGGTATCTTTGTTGTTTTAATTGCTTCCTGTAATTCTTTTGTAGTTAATGGAATTTTTTCTCCTGTTTTAACATTTATTTTTGGTTTCATTTTTCCACTTGTTAAAAAATCATAAATGGTTTCCATTAAATCTTCTCTTCTTCTCATACCTAATTTATCAAGTTGATTTAATACACCACCTCCTTTTGGATCAATTGCTTGTTGTACAGCTTTTTCTAAATCAAGAGTTTCTATTCTCACTTTTTCAGCAACTTTTCTAAGTGTATTTATTTTTATTCGGTTAGCTTCAAAAACATCTTGAGGTAGATTACCTCTTGCACGGAAAGGTGATAAAATGTTTTTATCTACCCATCGTAAAATATTATTTTTATTAAACTGAAAGCCTTCATCAATAGATTTTTCTTTTAAAACGTTTGCATTTTTAGTTGCATCAAATTCTAAAAACTTAATATTATTTTTATTAACACCTACATGTTTTAACATTCCTGTAAAAGCAGGAGCTGAATTTTTAAATAAAGTTTTTCCTACAGGAAATATTACATTATCAAATAATGTGAAACCAAGTGCACCCTCTACACCAAACTTAAATTTATTTTTTAATCTTCGTAAAGCTAGGTCTCTCCCCGTTGCGTTAATATCATCATTATCATCTGTTTGCGTTGGACCCATACCAATAAGATCACCAAGCGTACCCATGTCACTTGTTGCTGCAGCAGTTTCAGCACCACCTGCAATCAAAGCTTTTGTTACATTAGGTCTCCTAGAAACAAAGCTTGCTTTACCACCTATGTTTCTCATTTTAATTAATCCGTTAGCTGCTTTAAGGGCAACAGCACCTGGTACACCAAACTGTGTTAATACAGAAGTAACTGTACCAGTCCATGAGTCGTCGGCCTTGTCTTCTAAAGCTTGTAAAATTTTATTATCATCAAAATATTTTTCTACTTTTCTTGTTAAGTCTGTTCCTACACCAAGATCAACAAGTATAGTTCCAAGACTAAGTGTTCCTTCTACTAATTTAAAAGCTCCTTCACCTACCCCTGCAGCTCCCGCAGTTATTGGATCAATAACATATTTTTCAATGATACCTTCTTTTTTAGGATTACGTGAACTAGAATTAAATTTATAATTTTGCCCTGATGATTTTTCTACTTCAATGACATTTCCAAGAGGGTCTACTTTTTTATTATTTATTACTCCTGTACTAAGTTGACCAAATTTTTGAGTTTCTACAGGATTTCCTAAAGGGTCAAATATCTTACCCATAATCTACCTCCTTATGGTTTTTCGAAAAATTCACCATTATAGAATACCATCGTACCTGATGGTAGTGATTCATATAATTCTTTTCCTGGTTCTCCTGACGGTATTTCAACAGCATTATAAGCATTGTATGCTTGACCTATGTATTCTTCAATAAGTTGTTCATCTGACTTAGCACCTTCTTTTTTGGTTCTTCCGTCTGATTCATATGAATTACCTGTAATTGCAAATTGTAAATCTGGATTACCCATTATCTCTTGCATTGTCGCTGTGTAAAATTTACCAGGACTTAACTCTCTTGCGTTTGCTTTTATTCTTTCTTTAAGTATATCTGCTGCAATTGCTTTCTCATCAATCTCACGATCTTTAGATTTATCATAAGCAGATACACCAGACTCTATACCAGCTTTCTTAATAGCTGCAGCACGATCCATTAAGTCATTTCCTAGTTTAGCAAATTCTTTTAGTGGTTCTTTTGCAGACTCTGCAATACCCTCTACTAAGTTACCTCTTTTTGTAGCGAGGTTTAAACCAAACTGTACCATAGCATTATACCCTGCAGTCTTTGTTCTTTTTCTTGTATCATCACCAATGTATTTCTCGAACAAGTCTATACGTTCTTTGATGAAATCATCCAGATCTCCTTTTTTAATATCATCACTTGTTACTTTAGCATCATCAGGTTTTTCTTTTTTATCTTTTATTATGCCTGCTGCTTTACCTTCTTCTATTGTCATACCTGCAGGACCACCTGGAGTTGCAGATTCAGGCACTACTCTTTGTCCGTCAGCCACACTTTGTTCAGCGTCGCCAGTTAAATAATCGTAAGCGCCATAACCAAGACCAGCTTGAGTTAAATAATTCACACCAAATTTACCTGGTCTAACTATTCCCGGTGCTGTGCCCGGAACAGTGGGACCTTGCGCTCCTGAACGAAGAGGAAATTTACCTTTAGTTCCTGTAAAATATTTTTTTAAACCTCTTTGTACGCCACCACTTCTAATAGCTTTTAAACCTGCACTACCTGCTCTCATAAGAGTAGGAGCCAAACGTAATGCACCTAGACCACCATAATATAATATTGCTGGTAATGGCATTAATTACCTCCGAACAAGTTACCAAGTCCTTCTGATAAACCACCAAATCCTTGACCGAATTGACCAAGAGCTCCCACTCCTGCAATGCCAAGACCAAGTGCTTGTGCATATGGATTAACGGATGGCTGTTGAGTATACATGATACCACTACTTGGAGTACCTCGTAATATATCACTAGCAAAACCAAGTCTTCTAAATGGTTCTTGTTGTGCTTGAAGTTGTTGTTGTCTAGCAGCTTCCATTTGTGCTTGACCAAGTTGTTGTTGCATACCACCTACACCTAATAGTGATTGAACATCTCCTTGACCTAACTGTTGACCAAGAGCACCAAGACCAGCTTGAGTTTTACCTAGACTAGCTAAACCTTGCCCTGCTTGACCAAGTAGTTGCCCTGCTTGTAATTGTCTTCTTTGTTGTGACTCTTGAGCACCCATCGCTGCTTGTTGAGCTTGTTGATAGTTACGTGATAAGTCTTCAAAAATTCTTCTTGATTTAATGTCGGCTAAATTTTTACCAAGCTCTGCTTCTTGAACACCCATACGTGAGCCACCAAAAGCACCTACCTTTTGTGCTTGAGAGGCTAAACCTTGTTGAGCAATTTGTGCTTGTTTATCATATTCAGCTAATGCCTGTTGTGTAACTTGTTGTTGATATGGATCCATGAACGCTTGAGCTGAAGCTGGATTATATGCTTGTGTTGCACCTAATGCTTGAGTGATGCCACCTGTTAAAGCACCTCCTCCAAGAGCTGCGCTTCCCATTGCTTGTTGTAAAGCTGGTTGATAAGCACCTACTTGCTGTGATGCTAATCCAAAAGCTTGTTGTTGTTCTGGAGTAAAGCCTGCAAATTGAAAACCTGGTATAGTTTGAGCAATACCTGCTCTACCTAGTTTACGTAATTGAAAAGCTTCTTCTGTTTCGCCTTCTTTTTTTACAGCATTTGGATCACCAAACACAGATGCAAGTAATTGCTCAGATCTTTTTTCAATATACGGAGCTTGCCGTTGCTGTTGTATTATTTCATCAGCCATTATCTTTTACCTCCATATTTATTCTGTAAACTATATAAGAATTTTGATCCTCTGTCTCTAGTATCTTGTTTACCTTTGCCACCCATCGCTCGACCAAGTCCTCTTACAGTTCTTGAATTAATAACAAACTCACCATCACTTAACATTGCTGGTATATCATCACTAGTCTCGGTTCCCGGTCCTGCAATCTTACCATTCTTACGAGGAAAACCACCTTGTCTTAAACCTAAATTTTTTAAACCATTTATTTCTCCGCCTCCAGCTCTGTTAACCAAATTAGGTCCATACTGAGAGAAAGGAACTACACTGACGCCACCTACAGGTGCATCACCTATGTTAGTAAAGCCTGGTACCTTACCATATACGTCTTCCATATTAGGTCCCTTGTTTTCTTCTTCTTTAGAAGCAAGAAGTCCAGTTAATCCTGCAAGAGCACCCGCTGTTTTTAATGGATTAGCTTTTGCAAAATTCATTATTGATCCAAGAACACCTGGCTTTTGTACTGCGCCTTTCATTATTGCATCTTTAAGTAAAACTTTATTACCCCCTTGGGCTGCACTGAGAACGCTTTGTGGCACTGCTGTTGATGTGGCAGCTTTAGGAATTAAACCACCAAGCCCTTGACCAGCTTGAAGTCCACCAAATCTACCAAGAGCTCCACCTGCTAATCCAGATAATGCGGCAAATTTAAGAGCATCTCTTGGGCTCTTACCCGCAATAAGACTACCAAGACCACCACCTATAGCAGAACCCATCATAGGTCCACCATATAAAAAACCCAGTCCTGCGCCAATAATAGGTGCTGCTTTTTTTGCAGCTTTAAAAATCTTCTTTAGCATGTTCTCCTTTTGCAAATCATGATTGTTGTATAATGCAAGGAGGCTGCCCTTGTAATTAAGCCAAGTATTTAATCCTATATTTATAGGCAAATATTTGCTATATGACAATAGATATTTAAAAAGAATGAAAGGGATATCATGCCTAAAAAGAAAAAATCAACTGAACAAGTTTTAAAATTTGATACCATAAGACCTTTTGGTCCTACAATAATGAGAGGCAGAATGCCTGACTTCATTACTAAAATGCTTGATGATAAAGCAACAGAAATGTTGACTGATAAAAAGTTATCGAAAGAGTTTGATCATTCAGGTAACTTAGCAGGTAATGTTAAACAAGAAGTTCGTTATCCTCAAGACTGGATGAACACAGACGAGTTTTTACCAATGGTGCAATTAATTGGTGAAATGGTAAAGAATTATATCTCTATACCACCAGCAAGTGAAACAATTAAACCAGAGTATGTAGGTAAGATGGTAATTCAATCTATGTGGTCCGTGAGCCAATGGGCAGGAGACTTTAATCCTTTTCATATACATGATGGTCAACTATCAGGTGTATGTTATTTACGAGTACCCCCAAGTCTACCAGCAGAGTATGCAAAAGAAGATCACTACCCAACAGTGGGTGATATAGTATGGTTAAATGGTCAAGCTGCTACGTTTAGTGGACACAAACATCAAGAATCACCAAAGGTTGGTGATATATTTTTGTTTCCAAACTGGTTAGCACACGGCGTATATCCGTTTAGAACACCAAATGAAGAAAGAAGATCTGTATCTTTCAACTTAGCTTTAATAAAAAAAGATGATCCTGAACTTTTAGATAATTAATGCAACATCACAAAGAGACAAAGTTTGTCATGTATGTTGATGATTTTTTAGATGAGGCTACGTTAAAGTCACTTCAAGATACTGTAACAAAATTAAAATACGATGAAGTAAAAAATCCAGAAGGCCAGTTATATGGCATGCGACATACTTTTAATAAAAGTATTCATGATGATCCCTTACTTAAATTAATTAAACAATATTTCTTTCCCCATAGAAATCTTGAGCCAATATCTGTGAGTGCACATTTACGAGAAAATAACAAAGAACCTTTGTTTCATACTGATGATGATAAAGGTAATGTTGCTAACTTTCTTTTATTTGTAAAGGGAGAACCTTTACTTAACAACGGCACAGGGTTTCTACATAATGAAAAGTTATCATCGCATATAGGTTTTGTAGAGAACAGAGGATTGTTTTTTAATGGCTTAAAAATACCACACTCCGATTTACAATCTTTTGGGGACAGCTCTAGTAGATATACACTTAATATTTTTTATAAAGAAAATGAAACCAGTACAAATAAATAGACTTCCTATTTTTACAAATGAAATATTTAGTTTTGAATTACCTAATTTTAAAGAATGGGAAAAACAAATTAAACAGATTGTTTTGGTTGAGGATAATAAACAAATTCACAATTTTTCTTCAACACCTAAAGAAAAATGTAACGTTATGGGTTCAAGAACAGCTTGGAACTCACATCAAAGGTATTCTTCTTTAAAAATTTTATGTAATGAAATAGAGGGTTATTTACATTCTTTTATAAAAAATGAAGATTATGATATTCCAAAACTCGTAGTTCATAATTGTTGGATAAATTGGTATGATAAAAATAATTATGCACAACCACATACACACGGAGCTGTTTTATCTGTTGTTGTTTTTATTGATGTTGAAGACACAGATGCAAAATTTTTTTTTCATGCAGACAATAATCTTGTTTTAATAAAAAAGAAAGAAGCCTCAACTAATTTTAATGATGTTAAATACATTCAAGTAAAAAATGGAACAGTTATTTTTTTTGACGGTTCTATACGTCATTCAGTAAGTCAAAATACAACAGACAAAAAAAGAATAACTGTCGCTTTAAATTACGGTGTAGAATATGAACATTGATAAAGTACCAATGGTTCGTGTGACATGGTTAGATGCACGTGATACAGAAACCGGGTGGCTTGATATAAAAGAAATTGTGGATGCTCATTTAGCTACGTGCCAAGAAGTAGGTTGGATGGTTACTAATAATGAGGAAAGAATTGTTATTATGAGATCTTATAGCAAAGACAAAGATGATGTTACAGGTGGTGGTGCCATTGCCATTCCAAAAGGATGGATAAAGAAAATAGAATATTTAACAGTGAGTTATATTAAAAATGATTTTTGAATATAAACATTTATTTACTACAGAATTTAGAACTTTTAAATTTTCTATAAGTGAAATGGATGGATTAATAACAGAAGTTTTAAGTAAAAAAAATGAAATTAAAGAGATAAGTTCACTGTTTAATTCTAATAATCAAAAAACAAACTACTACACTGATTATAAAAAACCTACAAAACTTTATGAGTATGAAAAAATAATGGGTATATTACATAATTTATATTTAAATGAGGGTAAGAGTTTTAATATTAAACAATATTGGACTGCTCTTTATGGTCAGAATTGTATACACACAACTCATAATCATAGAAATATTCAAGATATTAAAGAACAAGAAAATTTTTCAAGCGTGCTTTATTTAACTGATCATGGGGGCACAACATTTTATTCTCCTAACCATACAAGCGAAACACTTGTTCACTTTGAAAAATCAGAGGTAGGAAAACTTGTTTTTTTTCCTAGCACTCTTTTACATGATGGAAATAACTTTGATCCTGGAGAAAGAATAATAATATCATCAAATATAGCCATAGGTAATTTATGACATCAAAAATTTTTATAGGTACGCCTTGTTATGGCAACATGATTACAGCAGATTATTTTAAAAGTTGTTTACAACTAACAGCTTTAGCAGCTAGTAAAAAAATAGAATTACAATTTGGAACTATTGGTAATGAGTCTTTGGTAACAAGAGCTCGTAATACATTGGTGCAGTTATTTATGGATGACAAACAATATACACATCTTTTGTTTATTGATGCTGATTTAGCTTTTAATCCTGAGTCTGTGTTTCGTATGCTAGACTTAGATGAAGATGTGGTCACAGGAGTCTATCCTAGAAAAACCATTGATTGGACTAAGACTATAAAAAAAGTAAAAGAAAATCCTAATATAAAAGAAAATGAATTACACGCTGCTTCTTTACAATATAATTTAAATGTTAAAGATCCAAAAAATATTGTGGCTAAAAAAGGATTTATAGAAGTGTTAGATGGTGCAACGGGATTTATGTTAATTAAAAAAAACGTATTTAAAAAGATGGCGTTAGCTTATCCCAATCTTAAATTTAAATCTGATCAACATTTAAATGATCCTCATGACAAAACATTTGATTATCATGACACATCTGATTGGAACTATGCTTTTTTTGACACGATGATAGATCCAAATACCAAAAGATATTTGTCCGAAGATTATGCATTTTGTCGTTTATGGCAAAAAATAGGTGGTAAAATATATGCTGATATTATTAGTGGTATGACACACATGGGTAATTATTCATTCAAAGGTAATGTAGCCACGCAGTTTATATCACAGGAAAAGAAATGAATTTAGACTTACAAGTAAAAGATAATTTTTTACCTAAAGATTTATTTCAAAAGTTATCTGTTTACTGTGCTACTTTAGATTACGGAAAAGAGATAACATATAACAAAGTTGAACATGTTTTTTATTCAAATAAAATATATAAGGATGATGATTTACTAAAAGATTTAGAAAAATCTATTATAAAACATTTTAAAGTTGGTATAAAAAATCTTCATTTAGCTGCTTTTACTTTAGTAAATACAAAAGAACCTCTTCCACATGTAGATACATTACAGTTTCCAACAGAAAAACATCTTATTATTTATTTAAACGGAGATTCTAATTTAAACGCTGGAACAGGTTTTTATAAGCCTACTGACGATGGATTTGATTTAAATACGGCTATTGGCTGTTACCCAAATAGAGCTGTTTTATTTAATGCCTCTGATTGTTATCACTCTCCTTTATTATATACAGTAAAAAACAGTATCCCTAGATTTGCCGTTATTATATGGTTCGAACCTAAAATTGATCTTTAGCTTTATGATAAAATAAGGTAGAATAATTGGCCATGAAATTAGTAGATTTAAAGTTCCAACCAGGCATTGACAAACAAGATACCGCTTATTCAGCGGGGGATCAACGTAAGTACGTTGACTCAAATCTTGTGCGTTTTCACTATGGAAAACCTGAAAGATGGAAAGGCTGGTCATATCTACCAGATCCAAACAAGACTATTGTGGGCGTGGTCCGTGATACGCATAGCTGGATTGGTTTAGACGGAACCAGATATCTTGCTTTAGGAACCGATAGAAAATTATACTTATATTCAGGTAGTGCTCTTTATGACATTACACCTATTAGAGAGACAGCATCGGGATTATCAAATCCTTTTACAACAAATGGCACAACAACAGTGACAGTAACTGACGCAGACCACGGTGCTGATGAAGGTGATTTTGTAACCTTTGATTCTTTTTCCGCAATAGATGGTTTAGATATGAATAACGAGTTTGAAGTTACAACTTATGTTGATGCAAACACTTACAAAGTTACACATACAAGCGCAGCTTCTGGATCTACTTCTGGTGGTGGCGGAACAGGTAATGCTAATTATCAAATAAATATTGGTCCTTCTACTTCAACATATGGATATGGATGGGGCACGGATACTTGGAATACTAGCACATGGGATACACCACGTACTTCGTCAACTGTTACCATTGCTGCACGAAGTTGGTCATTAGACAACTTTGGTGAAGATTTAATAGCTACAGTTTTAAATGGTAGCACATATATTAAAGATATTTCTGGTTCAGTAGATGCAAGAGCAACAGCTTTATCTAATGCTCCTACTGCTTCTAGATTTAGTTTGGTATCTACTGACACAAGACATTTAATGATTTTTGGTACAGAGACAACAATAGGTAATACAGCTACACAAGATGATTTGTTATTTAGATTTTCTGACAGAGAAGATGCTACAGATTATACACCAGTAGCAACAAATGAAGCTGGTTCACTTCGTATATCGGATGGTTCTAGAATAGTAGGTGCTGTCAAATCATCAGGTCAAATATTAGTTTGGACAGACACCTCACTTCATGGTGTTCAATTTGTTGGTACACCCTTTACTTTTGGTCTTAGACAACTTGGTGCAAACTGTGGATTAATAGCACAGCATGCGGCTATAGAAGTTAATGGTAGAGCGTATTGGATGTCCGATAATTCTTTTTATATGTATGATGGTGTTGTCAAAAAAATGCCATGTTCTGTACAAGATTATGTATTTGATGATCTCAGTTACACAAACAGAAATGATATTGCTTGTGGTATAAATACAGCTTTTAATGAAATTATTTGGTATTACCCTTCAGCAAATGCTACACAAATAGATAGAGGTGTTGCTTACAATTATTTAGAAAATACTTGGTATACATTAAATTTAGGTAGAACAACTTGGCTTGGTGCTTATGTATATGAGCAGCCAATTGCAACAGAATATAGTACAAGTGTAACAGCAAATGCATCTAGCATTTTAGGTTTAACAGCAGGAGCTTCTTACATTTATGAACATGAGTCGGGAAACAATCAAGCGGATGGCACAGCTCTTTCTGCTTTTTTAACTTCAGGATCTGTTGAAATTGCTGATGGTGATGAGCTTATGTCAGTTAGTAGATTGGTTCCAGATTTTGATAATCTTACTAATAACATGACAGCCACTTTAACTCTTGAGCAGTATCCACAATCTGCAGCTAATGTAACTACAACAGGCACTATTACTAGCACAACAGAAAAGATTGATGTAAGAGGTAGAGGTAGAGCGGTGAAAATTAAATATGAAACTAATACAGTTAATGACACAGCTTGGAGGCTTGGATCTACAAAGCTACAACTTAGACCAGATGGAAGAAGATAATGGCTAAAATAACAATTACTAGATTACCTAATGCAACGCCAGAATATGATGCCAATCAGTTTGATCAAATGGTTCAATTACTAGATCAAATTATTCTTTTACTTAACACAAACTACCAACAAGATTTAAAAGAACAATCACAGTCGGAGGCTTTTTTCCTTGGCTAATACTTTTAAAAGTGCAATGGTAGATATTACCACAACAAATTTAACAACTGTTATAACAGTTCCTACGGCTGATCCTGGTGCAACGCCACCAGTTCCGCCTACTACGGATGTAGTAAAATCTCTTTTAGTTTGTAATGACTCTGGTTCAACAACTTTAGTTGATGTTGAAGTTGTCAGAGGTGCTGCAACCTTTGAAATATTCAAAGCAAAGAGTGTTGCTACAAATACAACAACAGAATTATTGACACAACCTTTAGTTCTGCAAGAAAGTGATATTCTAAAAGTTCAAGCCAATGCTGCCAATCAGGTGCACATTATAGCCAGTTTTATGGAGGTCACGAAAGGACAACTTTGATTGATCTACACTCCCTATTTATTACCCCAGTATTTTCATTACAACTAAAAGGCCACGAACATCTTATAGATAGCATCTATCAATTAAAAGAAAAAGATGAGATGGGTATGCCTCGTTCCAACATTGGTGGTTGGCATAGTCACGATGAAATATATAGTATTAAAAAATTTAATCCGTTGGTTGGTGACATTCTTAAATATGCTAAAGATTGTTTTAATCACATGGATGTTGACGATAATTACAATCCTGAGATGACTGGTATGTGGGGTATGATAAACCCACCGGGATCACGAAACAATGTACATACACACCCATACAACTATTTATCTGGTGTATTTTATTTAAAAGCTCCTAAAAAGTGTGGAAATATTGTGTTTCTAGAGCCTAAACCACAGTCAGAGGTGTTATCACCCCCCAAAACAGATAAAGCGTCTGTACACCTCGCTCACAGCGTGCAATGGGAACCAATAGAAAATTCCTTGATTTTTTTCCCATCATGGTTACAACATGAAGTACAAACAAATAATTCTAATAATGACAGAGTTGTTATTAGCTTTAATATAAATTGGAGAAAAGACGATGCCGATAGTTGAACCTGCTGAATTACTTGGACATATTGAGACAAGTGATGGAAGAAGAATTCCACATTACAAAGTAAAAACTGAAACAACAATTACGCATGCTGATACAGGAGTAGAATATGAATCGGAAGCAGCAGCTCAAGCTGATGTTGATAATCCAGGAACGTCTACAACTGCTGAAAAAATTAGAAGAGATGTAAAAGTATTTGCTCCTTCTTTGGCTGACATGTTAGGAGAAACGCCAGAATAAATAATGACAGTCGGTGTTAATATTTCACACGACTCTTCAATATGCATAAAAGAAGAAGACAGTATTAAATTTTTTGAAGAAAGTCGTTTTAGTAAAAATAAATATTGGAGCCCTACTCCTCAAGATTTTGATTATAAAAGTTTTAAAAAGATAAAAAACTTTGATGATTTTTTTGTTTTTACTTCATGGGGTAGAATTCCTTATTGGAATGAAAACACAGATGTTCATGAAGATGAACTTATAATAAAAGGTCTTTGTAAAAAGTATAGTATTAAAAATTATTTTTTTAATAGAAACGAACATCACATGTACCACGCAGTTGCTGGTTTTTATTTAGCTCCTTTTAATGAAGCTTTATGTATTATTATTGATGGTGGAGGAGCTTCTCCTTATCCTGAACATTATTGTCAATTTCCTCATCCTGAAATTTATAGAGAGGTTGATAGTGTATATTTAATTAATAATTTAAATGTAAATCCATTATATAAAAAATATAGTAGTGGTAAATATTCTCCACTTCAAACAAATTTAGAAAATAAAGTTAAATTAAAAAACATAATAAAATCATTTAAAGATAAAACTTTTGAGTCTCATTTATATAGTAGTAATTTTAACTTTAACTCTTGTAATTACAATATATCTTCACTTTATAACCCCGGACTTTTGTTTTCTCATTTATGTTCTACTATTAAAACTTATGCAACTATAGATGATGGTGTTAGTAATGAACCTGGTAAAGCAATGGGTTTATCTTCATATGGAAACAGTGATGGTATGCGTGATGAAGATCTTGCTAAACAAGTTCAAGAAGTAACAGAAGAATATACAATAGATCTTATTGAAAGAGCTTTAGTTTCTGCTGATTGTAAAAATATTGTTTTGTCTGGAGGTTATTTTTTAAACTGTGTAAACAATTATAAATATACTCAATATTTTAAAAACGTTAATTTTTTTGTTGACCCTTGTCCTCATGATGGCGGTACAGCATTAGGAGCTGCATTGTGGTATGATAATTACAAGTAAAGAAGAAGCAATTGAAAAGATCTTAAATCAAGAAATAGTTGCATTATTTCAAGATATATCGGAGTATGGTCCAAGAGCCTTGGGTAATAGATCTTTATTGTTTGATCCTAGAAACAAAGATGGAAAAGACATTGTAAATACAATTAAAAAACGAGAATGGTACCGACCTTTTGCAGGCACTGTTTTGTTGGAACATGCAAAAGATTGGTTTGAGATGGGAAGAATAAAAGAATCAGCTTACATGTCCTATGCTATACCTGTAAAAGAAGAGAAGAAAAATATCATATCTTCTATTGTTCATGTTGATGGTACATGTAGAATTCAAACACTAACTAAAAAACAAAATAAAAGTTTTTATGATTTAATAGAATTATTTTATGAAAAAACTCAAGTGCCTATTTTACTAAACACTTCTTTTAATTTAGCTGGTGAAACTTTAGTAGAAACAAAAGAAGATGCTTTAGATACTCTTGAAAGGTCAAGTATTAATTATTTATATCTTCCTGATTAAGCACTACAAGCTTCGCAGTCTACATCAGAATCTAAACCACTAACCATTACTGTGGCATCAGAGTTATATGGTTTTCCTTGAATTGTGTGAATATGAGAGCCTTCTTTGTGTTCCGATAATTCTTTTTGTAGTCTGTCATTGTCTCTTTCCACTGCTAATAAACGTTCATGATAGCGACTCACCTTATCAGCAAGGGTAGCTATAGCCTTCAATACTTCTTGATTTTCCATAATATCTCCTTGATTTATAATTTTTGGGTGAGATCTAATTTAAACACGTCTGTAGTAATTATCAAGTAATCTTTTTATAATTGTTTTCTTGACAGCGAATTCATGTTATGAAAGGGGCATAAAAAAGAATGCTAATTGAAAAAGAGAATTTTATAAGTGACGACTTATGTGATTTTTTTGTAAAATATCACAATACTAATCCATATACTTTTAAACACAGAAATACAGAAACTGGATATATTTATATAATTGACTGTGACACGCAATCTGCAAAAGGAGATTTTGCTTTTAAGTTTTTAATAAATAAATTAAATTTTTTTGTTGATGAAATTTTAAAAAACAGTTTTGTAGATTATGCACAAATCGTAAAATGGCCTGAAGGAGAATGGCAAGAGGAACATTTTGATTTTCAACATCAATCTCTTACATCAGTTTTAAATTTAAATGATGATTACGAAGGTGGTGAGACTGTTGTAGATGATAAAATTATAAAACCAAAGAAAGGTAAAATAATTTTATTTAATGGAACACAAACAAAACATAAAGTTTTACCAATTAGATCTGGGACAAGATATACTAATGCTACTTGGTATGTAAACAAAACAGAAGAGGATATTATTAAATGAGTATTAATTTAACTACTATAGATGAATTTTTACCTAAAGAAGAATTTAACAAAATTTATAATAACATTCCTTTTTTAGAGTGGACTTCTAGCGGAAATTACATTGAGGGTATTGATCACATATGGTATTCTAATGGTCCACTTTCTTCAGCAGATTTTTCTATATTTGAAACAGCATTAGGAAAAAAATTTAACAAAAAAATAATTAGTTGTAAGTTAAATTCATGGACGTGGGTTAATACTAAAGAGCCTATACCTCACATAGATTATGTAAAAAATGAATGCGAATATCAGCTTCTTGTTTACATTAGAAGTGATGAAAGAATAAATGGTGGAACAGCTTTTTACAGACAAGACGAGAAAGGGTATGAGATTGATATTCATGTAGGGTTTAAAGAAAACAGAGCTATTTTATTTGAATCAAAAGACTGCTTACATAGTCCATTATTATGGAATTCTAAAAGTCCAATAGGAAGATACTCTGCAATATTCCAATTAGTAGTTGAGGATATTTAAATGATAATAGACAATAATTTTTTATCGGAAGATCAATGTAGTTATTATGTCAATAAAGCTAATAAAAATGTTGAACCACACGATTGGAGTAAAAGAGTTGTTTTTATTCATGATGATACTTCTCTTATTTCAAAAACAATTGATTATTTTAAACAGTATAATCTTTCTTTAGAATTAGATGACATACACATACAAACATGGCCTATAAACTCTTCAAGTGGTCTACACATACATGGTGATAAATGTGATTGGGACGATGGTAGAAAAAATACAAAATACAATACTTTAATTTATTTAAATGATGATTATGAAGGTGGTGAGTTTTACACAGACAATGTTATTTTAAAACCAAAAAAAGGCACAATTACACTCTTTGATGGTACTGAAACTTATCATGGTGTAAAACCAATAGAGAAAAAAGAAAGGTACACAATTATTTTATGGTGGAAGAAATGAAAGCACAAACAACCGTATTTGGTAGGATAGTTAAAAGATATGATCTTCCTTTAGATGCTATAGATGATTTAAATAATAGATATGAAGAACGTAAAAAAGAGTTAGCTTCTTTCGGTGCAAGACTTGCAGGTAGGTTAGATTCAGAAAAAGAATTTACTCATTTAATTGGTGAAACAAAAATATCTAAAAACATTGTTGATTGTATGAACGATTACGTTGAAACTTTAGAAAAAACAGGGATGTACCAAGGAACTAAAAAACTAGAAATATTAAGCTGCTGGATTAATGATATGAAAGAGGGAGAGTATAATCCACCACACACTCATCATGATAGAACAGGATGGTCTACTGTTTTGTTTTTAAAAGTACCTGAATTTATTGATGATACGAAAGATCCTCATAAATTTAAAGATGGTAAGTTAGGTTTTATTTGGCCTGATGGTGTTGCTTGCCATTGGATGGAACCTAAAGTAGGTCAGTTTTATATTTTTGAGGCACAACACAGTCATTGTGTAATGCCTTTTAAAACTAAAATAAAAGGAGAAATAAGAAGATCTATGTCTTTTAACTTTATACAAAAACCAGGAGTAGTCAGTGATAAATAAAAAAATTACTTTTTGTGCCACCGAAAAATCTATGCTTGATATATGGCCACATCCAAAACCCGCTTCTAGATTTATTCCCGATGAATATAAAAATTTAGAAAGATTTAAAAATAATAATTATCACGAAAGCACAGTTAAAACATGTATTCCTTTTTTAGATTCTTTAACAATGGGTTACATAATACCTTTTGATCAAGATTATTTAATAGATCCTGTTGATGATGATTTTAGTGTCATGCCCGCTAATCATGAAAGTTCTGATTTTGGTTTTCATAATCGATCACAACTTCCTGAAAAATGGCATAAAGTAACAGGAGAGAATGCAGGTAAGTTTCATAACAAATGGTTAATTAAAACACCACCGGGTTATAGTTGTTTATTTATAAAACCTATGAATAGAATTGAATCAAGATTTGAGGTTATATCTGGTGTGGTAGACACAGATGTTTATATTAATTTAATTAATTTTCCTTTTATTTTACATAAAAGAGATGAACAATTTATAATTAAAAAAGGAGAACCTATGGTTCAAGTAATACCATTTAAAAGAGAATCTTGGAAAGGATGGTCAGGTTTTTATTTTGAAAAACTTCACAACAAAACTTTAAGTTTGGTTAAAAGTAAGTTTATAGATAGATACAAAAAAATGTTTTGGAAAAAGAAAGGTTATAAATGATAAAGATTACAGATTACATAAAACTATATGACAATATTTTAAGTGAAGAAGATTGTGAGGATATAATTAAATCTGTCAAAGATGGTGATTTTAAAAACAGTCATGTTAATGGTGATGGCACAGGTAAAAAATTAATAGTCGATAAAACAACAAGAAATTGTTACGTAAAAGATTTAGATTTACAATATGATGGTATTGTATTTAAAGGTGTTGAAAAAGCGATAAGTAATTATCAAATAGATTTTCCTCACTTTTATATAGGGGCAAATGCTAATGATACAGGATATGAACATCTTTTATACAAGGGGTCTGAAAAAGGAACTTACACAACACACACTGATTCTTTTGACTCAGCTCCAAGATTAATAAGTATATCTATTCTTTTAAATGATAATTTTGATGGAGGTAACTTTTGTTTTTTTGATGAACACATACTTGAGAAAAAAATTGGAAGTGCAGTTGTTTTTCCAAGTAACTTTTGTTTTCCTCATTCTGTTCTTCCAGTTTCCAATGGTGATAGACACGCAATAATAACATGGCTACGTTAGAAAAAGATAAATATCAATATGTAAAAGGCATGTTGTCTGCCGACATGGTTGAATATTTAACTTCATGGAGTTTAAAAAATTTTACAGCAGGGGATGATCAAGTACCTCTTTCCTCTTCTCATCACTCAAGAAACTCAGAACTATTTAATCATTTAATTCATTACTTGCTTCCTATTATGGAAAAAGAAACAAAATTAAAATTAAAGCCAATATATTCTTATAACAGAATTTATATAGGTGGTGCGGAACTTAAAAAACATACAGATAGAGATGCATGTGAAATAAGTGCATCAATAACTTTAAAATATTTTTATAAAGACAAGAATTACAAATGGCCTTTGTGTATGGGAGACACACCTGTAATTATAAATTCAGGGGATGGTGTTATATATAAAGGATGTGAAATACCTCATTGGAGACCTATTTTTAATCAACCAAAAGAATATTGGCATCACCAATTATTTATTCATTATGTTGATGTAAATGGTCCTAATAAAGATTTAAAAGAAGAAATAGATTAAGACTGATAGTCTGTCCAGTCTTGAGTATCAGTAGCGGTTCCATCAGTTATAGCAGTTTGATAAGCAGTTTCAGCAGCTTCTACTTGACTGTATCTTGTTGTTGCCCAATCTAATAATGCTTGTACTGTTGTAGATCCAACTGCATCACTTGCAGCACTTAATGCTGTATTACCTGTCATCATACCAGTGCTAGGATCATAACTTTGAATTTCATTTGCTCCAATTAAATTGTTCCAAATAACTGCATGAACAGTGTTAGGTATAGCTGGCATGTTAGGACCACTTGGTCCATTTAAATCTGCCCACGGTAATGAAAAAAATCCACCTGTATCTGTAGTCATATCAAACTGATCATTTTGAAGAATTACTATTTGTGTTACTGCCATTTTTATCTCCTAATGCTTTATAATATAGTTAACCACCACAAAAGGTGAGAATGAATTTGTACCTGCCGCTGTGACAGATCCAGTTAAACTTGTTGTAATATTACCAGTTAAAGTACCTGATAAAGTATGAGAATGGTTATGACCTGTTCCTGATCCTTGTGGTTCATGTGTTCCTGAAGGATTGTTATATTGAAGCGTTCCAACCTCACCTGGGCCCCTGTTAGGCTGACCAGGGTTTGGTGCGTGTACTCCAGTTACGTTTCCTGCAGGGTGTGGTTGACCACCACTTATTCCTTTATGAGTGTGATTAGGTAATTGAGCTGTAGTCAAACTTGTGTTTGAAATACTTCCTGTTACTGTAACTGATTGGTTTGTAGCATTTGTAGCAGCTTGGTTATTTGTTACAGCAACTGTAACTGTATTTGCACCACCAGTACCTGCTAAGTTATAAGTATTGCCATCATAACCTTGTGGCATTTTACCTTGTAATTGAGGAACGTTAAAAGTTGTTGATCCATTTCCTGCACCATAAGTTGTAGAAACTACGGCAAATAAATCGGCATAATCTGTTCTAGAAACTGCCGCACCATCACATAACAAGTAACCTGCTGGAGCTGTTGCTTTTGTCCAAGGCTTAATTGCGCCTACTTCACTTCTATTTACTATATCTTGTAAGTTAGCCATTAGTCGTTATATTTCAACCTCCATCCATTGTCTGCGTTTACATAAACGAGAGCAATGCCCGCACCATTAGTGCTAATTACTAGATCTGATGTAGCTCCTTGTATCTTCTGTGAGTTACGACCTACTGTTAAATTGTTTGTACCGAATGTACCTTCAGCATCAATAATTTTTACTTGATTTCCAATTGAAGGAGAAGCAGGTAAAGTTACTGTAAAAGCAGTACCAGATGTATCACAAAAAAGATTGTCTCCATCTGATGCTGTGTAAGTACCAGTTTTAATTTGCCAAGCTTCACCTAAACCAGCTAAAGAAAAAATATCATACCAGTTAGTTCCGTCAGTAGCTAATAATCTATACTTACCATTAGTTACCGTTACAGTATTTCCTGTAGCACCTAGTCTTGCAGATATATCTGCGCCACCAGAAATGTTATTGTAAATCCCCATTGTTTTTTGAGTAGCAGGGAATTGAATTGTATGAGTGGTAGAAACTGTTCCTGTAAAAATTAATTGGTTTTGTCTAGCTTCGTTGTTTGCTTGAGATTGTGGACCATCGCCGTTTGTTAGCGTTGTTGAAGTCCCTGTAGTAATTGCTTTAGAATAAACACCAGCAATAGCGAACTCAAAAACTTGCGAAAAGTTATTGTTCGTAATAGTACCCCAAGTACCTGAATTTGCTCCTGATGCTTGTAGCTCTATTCGTAAGCCTGTTGAATAAGTTGAACTCATTTAATCTCCTAATAAAGTTTTAGTTATTATTTCAAAGTTTGTCAAAACTTTTTTTATGCAGCTTTATGAACTTCTGTCCAACTTATGGCTGAGTTAGAGTCATCTACAACGGACCAGAAGGTACCTTGTAAATTCCCTGTATTACTTGTAGCAGAAACTCCAGTCGCTGTAAAGCTTACATCTGTACTAATATTTAATACTCCATTAGATATTGTGGCTGCTACACTAGGCGCTTCATATACACTTGCTTGTGAAGCCTGTCCTATACTTGAAGTCATTGCAATACCAGTCACTGATACTGTAGCACCTGCGGTGATGGTAACATCACCCTCTGATAAAGTTAAAGCATTACCTGTGACGGTTGTTGTAGCTCCTCCAGTGGCAGTTTCATCGCCAAGAGATGCTGTTGTTCCTATGCCTGTTAAAGTAATATTAGCATCACCTGTAAGCGTTAAAGCGCCAATAGATGATGTTGTTCCAACACCTGGTATATCAACTGTTTGTGGTAACGTTCCTGTGGTGGATGTCATTCCATGTTCGGTAACAACAATAGTTATATTGTTATCACCTGATATTGAGAAAGTTCCTATTGATGATGTTGATTGAACGCCAGTAACAAATACTGAAGTTCCAGGAGTCGATGCTGCTGAAGCTGCTTGAACACCTGTAATAGTAGGTGCAACATCTCCTCGGAAAGACATTGATCCTGTATTTGATGTTAATGAATTACCTGTGACTGGATAAGATTGTTCTGTAATATTCCAAAGGTTATCACTCCAACCTATTATTGTTCCTGTATCACCTGCAGCTCCTCTGTTCCAACCTGATTGGAAAACACCAGAAGCAGTTTCATCACCAAGTGATGAAGTCATTCCTAATCCTGTAGGAGTAATTACACAAGAACCTGTAACAGTTTCTGTGCCAAGAGATGATGTAATTGGATTACCAGTAGCATTAGCAACTGCGACACCTGTTGCTACAGCCGTTCCAACAGTAGAAGTTGTCGGTAAACCTGTAGCGGTTATGTCTGCATTACCTGTTGGTGATTCTTCTCCAAGAGAAGAAGTCATTGAAGCACCTGATAAACCGTTGCCTACAGATAAAATAAAATCGCCATTACCCCAAGATGCTGCGTTCCATCCTAATGGTATTGTTGTGCCTACACCTCTATTCCATCCAGTTAATAATTGGTTATCAACAATCGTTGGATTAGGCATTGTGCCTAACGATGTTGTTACTGCATTACCAGTAGCTGCGTACTCACTTGCTTGAGTAGCATCTCCAATAGTAGATGTAAGTTGTATTCCTGTGACACCAAAAATATTGGTTGTTATTGTAGATACGGAACCAACTGTTGAAGTGAGACCATTACCAGTGGCTTCGACGGGTGCAAAGGTATTCCAAGCACCCGAATTCCAGGTCTGTCGGCCCCATCCTTGGATAGTGGCCATAATTTATCTCCTATGCGATCCTTAAAATTGCAGCAGTTGCTTCAGCAGCAGGGAACGTAATTGTAAATGTTCCTGAAGTTGAAGTTTTAACTGCACCAAAATCTAGTACACAAACAGATGCATTGGTAGTCAAACCAGATACAGTTGAACTATTATAAATTACAGCAGCTTGTGCTGAAATAGTTGCACTTGTAAAAGATATATCACTAAAGTCACAAACAGCCGTATCTGTAGATAATGCTGGCGTAACAGATGTTAACGCACCACCACCTTCAGAATAAGTGCCTGAGTTTGCTACTTCATCAGTTTGTTGAAAAGCAGTTGTTGATTTGCTTAAAGTTGCTTCGTTGTCGTATAATGCTAGTTTAAAAGCGTTCCCTGTCGTTGCCGTAAAATTGTGTAGGCCTTTCAGGATCTCCACTTTAAAACTGTTGCATACAGCTTGAGTAATTGCCATAATAATCTCCTATGGGTTCCTTGATTCGAGAGGGATACGAATAACGCCGTCCCGAAATTCGTCTCTACGATCACGCCCCATCTCATATGTGGCAAGTGCTTGTACAGACTGATTATACATTTTATCGTAGTATTGTATCATATCTGCTGGACCTTTCAAGTATCCAAGTGCTTCTAAAATACAACCATACAATAGCACGTTTGGAGCATTCTGACTTAACCAAGTTGATGTATTCGTACTTGTTAAACCAGGAGGCTTGTACGTGTATGCGAGCTCTACAGTTAATGCAGCGTTCGGGGTTGGCGCTAGATAGTGTGTATCTTGGTCCCAGTCAGCATAATATTTAGGCGTCCCGGCTCCCGCAGATGTTCTATCTGGTGCGTATTCATTCATAAACGAAATATCTTTCTGTATCAAGAAAGTTCTATCGTCATTAGTGTCAATTAATTGAATATATCTTGTTGCTTCCCAATCAGCGGGCAATGGTAAAAAAGCGTTATTAACTGTTAAAGTTGCTGTGTCATATTTTCTATAATAATTTAAATCTACTGTTCTTCTAATTTTATCTTCAACTGATTCTATAAAAGGTTGAATAACAGCATTGGAAAGAACATTTGTACTTGTTTCTGTATAATTTCTTACGTTATCTGTTAAATCTGAATAATCGGTCATGACGCACTCACTGTAACATTACCTACGGCAGAATTCAACTGTGTAGGTTTATTTGGTTGTTGTAAACTTAAAGGCATCATACTTTTTTGTGTAGAGGCATAAGATACTCCATTTGCATAATAATTAGTGACTGGCATATCAAGTGTTTGAAATTCATTTACTTGTAATCCAAAACCAGTGCTATCATAAGGAGCATCATCTCCTGTAGCTGGTCTAGCTACAGTTCTACCTGCATTAATAGGACCTAACGCACCACCAACAAAAACTCTTGAATTAGCTACTTGAGCTCTTGCATGTTGTAGAGACTGAGGATCTGTTACAATTGGTAAAGGTTCTAGTTGAGGTTGTTTAGGTTCAAACTCACTTATATGAACCCAAGCTCCAGTCCATTCTTGAACCATTTCATTGTAAGGAAAAGCCATACCAGATCTATCGGATATTCTTTTTGCAAACTTACCAGATGCATATTTGCCCATTATTAAACTCCAGGTAAATAAGTTTTAGGTGTTAAAAATAAACTTGTTCTTTCACCATCTTGTGCTGCGGCTCTTTGAAATTCATCTTCATAAATTTGTTTTAATAATTGAATTCTGTCTGGAACTTTTTTCATAGCTATGTAATAAGCTAACCCGGCAGTTAAACATGGAAGAAATCGAAAAGGAATCTCAGAATTATTTGTGTAAGCCCCAGAGTCCTTCATCCGAACAAGAGCATAATATTTTAGAGTGTACGCTGTATCGGCTGCAGGATATAGATATAGTCTTGGGTTTATCGTACGTTCAAAATAGTATTGACTTGGTCTTCCGCTGGTTGTTTTAACAGTGTAATTAAAATATGTTGATCTACTAATTGATGTTGCAGAGTAATCATTACTACTACTATCTGTAATAACAACATCTGTAATATCAATTATCTCTTGAGCAGCGTTAGCACCAGAACCAAATAAATTTGCACCACTTAAATCTGTCGTGCCTTGAGGTAAAGTTTTTTCTTGTAACTGTATAGTCCAAAGATTTAATCCCCTATTAGCCCATTCAGCTAACATAAGATTAAGAGAACGTCTTGCGGTCTTTAAGTCGTATCCACTACGTACTTGTAAACCGCAACGTTCAAAAGCTTCTTCCGCTATATCATCAATAGAGAGGTCAAAGTCTGCTGTTGAAGCATAAGTTGCCATCTATTTTTTCTTCATCATGCCGCCACCACGTTTTTTAATAGCGCCACCACGTTTCATAGCTTGTTTCTTTTTAGCACCCATCATGCCGCCACCCATCATTTTCTTGAGCATGCCGCCACCACGTTTTTTAACTGATTTTTTTTTACCCTTCATTTCGACCTCCGAATATTCGTTTATAAGTTTTATGTCTGGACACCACAACGTCTTGATAGTACCCAGTTGGCCACTTCTCATAGTAACCAATTCTGTGCAGTTTATCAGAAGCTTCTTGTAATTGCGAGAACTTTTGTATGAGCATCATTGAATATTCTAAATCACTTTCTATGGTAGGGGTGTCCCCATTTGGAGTGACGAGAAATTCTTGTTCCTCCTCGTTGGCTGGATTGAGGGGATGAAAACCCATAAAAAATATATTTTTTTTATTATACCAATCATTGTAGTCATCTATCATGTCTTGAAACTGATCTAATGTATAGTTAAAATATGGATCACAAAAAATTAATATTTCATGCACATTAAAGTCTAACTGTTTAAGATGAGCATTTAATTCAGCTTTGTACTGTTTAAATTTTCTTTTAGTTTCTACCAATACTTTGTGATCATTCCATGTTTTCTTAGCAAATGGACAAGCAGGCATACCACCTAAATGTTTATTAGGTATTTCTAAAAATTCTTCTGACCACTTACGTACGTCGTTTTTTATTTTTCTTTGTAAATGTTGCGACATTGGTTGGTTTTCCACCAGGATTACCCGCAGCTCTCTTTCTGCTGACAGCACTGGCCTTTTGCGACTTTGTCATCCGTGTGGCTTTTGCAAGTGGTACGCACTTTGGATATTTTCTTTTGCTCCCCTTTGACCTTCCACAAGGTTGATATTTTCCGTTCTTCTTCGGAGCTCCAATATCGACCCATTTCTCTTTGACCCATGCTCTTAACCCTTTCTTTGCCATTACGTAATAGTAGTGACCTTACGTTTACTTTCCATAATTCCACCACAACCTTTTGCAATTCCACCATTATTAAAGTTAGATATTTTTTTTCGTTGTTGTGAAACTTTATTAATCATACCACCATTAGCTTTTTTCTTTTTCTTTCCACCGGGTGTAACTTTTCCAGAACAAACAGCGCTAGCATACATGTTAGCATATGCACTAGGATATACTTTAAACTTTCTTTTAGCTGCAGCTTTTCCTCTTGGGCATAATTTAGCCATTATCCTTGTCCTCTATATTTGACGAATAACCGTCTTTTATTTTTATTCTTCGGTCTACTTTTTGAAGAACGTCCTATACTAGTCCTTTTTTTAATAGGAGTAAAGTATTGGTTGTTAGGTAATTTTATCGCCATTAATATTTATCTTCCAAAATTTTATATATTTTTAAATTACCTTCGCTGTCTGGTCTAAGTTCTGCTTTGACTTGACCACACTCATAACGAATAACATTGGTTCTTCCCTCTGCCAAATTACGCTCAGCTTCACGTTTAGCTTTTAAGCATTTTGACAACCCATCTGTCATCATGTGGCCGTCCAACGACCCATTTACGAACATGCATAAACTGAACACATAACTAATAATCGGTTCCATTTTGCCTCACTTTGTCTTTTAAATCTTCTACATCAGTTTGTAATTTTTCAACTTGTGATTTTAAAAAATCTATATTTATATTATTTGATTCAATAGACTGTACTTCTGTTTCCATAACCTCAAATTGTCCTGCAATAAATTCTAGTAACATATATTGTTCCTGGTCTACAGGCGTCTGCTCAGCTTTTTTAAGTAAGTCTGCTTCCATCAATTGTCTTGCAGTCTCAAGTTCTGTCAGCCTTTGTGTCAAATCGCTGTAGGCGAAGATCCCAATCCCTATGGCCATGATTAGGCCAATTAGGTTTCTCATGGGCATGCTTATCGCTGTGTTATCCGAGATTTTCATTGTTTCATCTGATTAAGAGGATTTTGAAGAGTTAATTTTATTTGTTTATCAATACTTTCTTGTAATTCTTTCATTGAGTCCTCCAATTCTTTTTCTAATTTATTCATATCTTCTTCTATACCATCTACAGTAGATTTTAATTCTCTTTCATTTGATCTAGCGTCTTCTTTAACTCTCGTTTCTACATCTTCAACAATAGTTTCAATACGTCTAACATCTGCTTTTAAATCATTTTTTAATTCTTTAGCTACATCTGCCACAAGTCCAACTTCTTCTAAAATCATACTCATTTCACCTTGTAGCATTTCTACTTCTTGTTGCACCAAATCCAAACGTTTATCAAAACCTGAAAGGTCAGGAGCTACATAAGATGAGATAGTATCTTTCATATTAAGATAATCTTTGTAAAATTCAAACACGCCCCAAGCACCACCCATCAATGTACCGAGTGCTGTTAAGATAAGAAATATCTTTCCGCCTTTAAATTTAAGTCCTGCAAATTCTACTTCTGCCACTGTTGCATCACCATTTCGTTCATTAGCCCATCACTCCCTGCAAACAAAAAGTATTGTGCTATATTGTTAGTTGTCAGTTCAGCATCAGGAATAAATTGATCTGTAAAAAATCCGTCAATATCAGTTAGTTGTTGTTGTGATTCAAAGAATGATTTTGAGTTTCCTAACACTTGCATGACTATTAATGTTTTTAACTGATTTGCAGAATCATATCTACCCTTATCGCCCATCTTCTTTAATATTTTTTTAGCTGCGACTTCTTTTTTAGCTTCCTCTTTTTTTACCTCGTCTTGATCCTTATCCTCTGTTTCTTCCATATCTTCTTCGCTATCTTCATTTTTAGCAACCTCTGATGAGCTTTCTTCCTGCTTAGGCTCGTCTTTCGTAGTAGTTTCAGTTTCCTCAGTATCTTCTTCAGTAGGTTCATCTTGCACCTCCTCTTGTTCTGGCTCAGAAACTTCTGGTTCTGGCTCAGGTTCTGGTTCATTTATTTCTGGCTCTGGCTCTGGTTGTGTTTCTACTTCAACTTCTGGCTCAGGCATTTCCATCTCCATTTCCATTTCCATCTCAATTTCTGTCTCAACACTTGCCATTTCTAGTTCAGGCATTTCCATTTCCATTTCTGGTATTTCTATTTCCATTACAGGCATTTCCATTTCCATCTCAATTTCTACCATTTCATAAGAAACTTCTGTGTCTGATTCTTGTATTGGTTCTATTTCTATTTCTCCATTTGGTTGTTCTATGAAATCATTATGATCAATAATATTTTCTACAATATCTATTACTTCCGTTTCTGTACTACCACCATACGCAACCCACATTTCTACTGTGGTTATTGACTGTTGAACTATTGTAGAGATAGTATTGTATAATACACTTATGGTTACATCATCAAAGAGCGGTCCAATTGACAACGATATATCACGTCCGCCAATTTCAATAATTAACGTTGTTAATGATCCTGCAAAATCAAAACCACTTTCATATGTTTGATAACCACTTGCTACTCCTGATTCCGATAAAATGTCAGTACCACTAAACACATTAGTAGAACCATTTTTACCTGTGATATGCATATAAATACGATCTTGTGCATCTCTCTTATCTACTTTAATGCTATAATTAGTTCTACCTCCATGTTCTATATCAAGATCAGATATATCAACTGTATTAATAAATGTGGTGCCCATACCAGGGACACCCATGGTTGATGTACTATTACCTGAACCTGTTATTTGTGCACATTTATCTGTGCCTAAATTATAACATGAATTACCAGATGGCATATTAGCAGGTCCTTGGCCTCCCCAGTCCAAATCCATGTCTCCTTCAAATTTTGAAGATACATATCCAGCATCACCATCTAAAATGTTTCCTGAATCTTCATTAGTTACAGTTGTTGTAGTTGTTGTTACTTCAGTTTTTGTTGTTACAGTATAACCATCTGCTTCGTACTCTATTGTTTCTGTAACTACTTCATCTATTATCTCTTCAATAGTAGGAGTACATAATCCAACAGTATCTGTTGAACAATCTACAGCCTTACTAGAAAAGGATAGGGATACCGATATACATAGCCATAGCCAAAAATAAAAACTTTTTGAATTCGCCATCGCTTACATCCTCATTCACATTAATTTTTAATATCTCATCATCAAATACTGTACTTCCCTCTGGAATCATATCTGGATTTGATCTCCATTTTTGTAAAGCTTCTGAACCAATAGAGCCCATATATGGAGGTGGCGTGCCTGCCATGACAAGACTATCGAACACCCGTGGGTCTTGAGCGAGAAGTGAAATCGCCGCAACTTTAAGGCCTGATGCATAAAGCTGCCTACTGAGCTTCAACAGCTGGCACAGCTCGTCGTCCACTACTACGCCTGTAGCGATACCAAGTATGTTGGTTTGAATTGCACCTGACGTAGCTACTTTACAAACATCAGAATTGTTTACAACAACACTTGGAGCATTTGCGGTAGGTACTGATTTATCTGTCACTACCGTCGAAGACACAGTGTTTGTATCTGCACCTAAAATTTTTTGAGAAAATAATAATATAAATATTATTAATAAAATTCTTAACATTTCCATCTTCTTCTTGCTTGACGCAATCTTGAATTAGGATCTTTTGCAGCTTTTGGAAATTGTTTCATTTGTCCTGCACTTCTTGCACAATATGATTTTCTTCTTTTAGCAGCTTTGGATCCTTTCTTAACTTTACCTGTGACTGCTGTTTTTAATTTAGAACCAGGGTTCTCACGTCTGTAACGTGCAGTCCCAGCTTTAGTCATTCCCGCCCCAGACTTAGTGGGGCGGAAGTATTTTTTTGTTTTTGGTGGTTGTTTATCTCTAGCCATATAAAACTTCTACATGTGTAGCTTGATTAAAGAAAACATAAAGATCAGTTTCAAATCTCATTCCTGGTTCTGGAAAACTAACTTGTAAAATTTCATCCTCACCTGCACCTATAGCTGGAGTTGGAATTGTAAATTTAGTAGTACCACTTGCACCATTGTCTCTTAAATCAACTTTACCTAAAGTACCACCACATCTAATGTTAAGTCCAACAACTCTAGCTGGAGCACTAAGTGTATTAGTGCCTGCCGATACTTTAGTTGTTACTTGACCACTAGCTGTTAGTTCCTTGTTCTTTAGAGCAAACATCTATTAACTCCTATCTTTCAACAATCATATTGATGTAATCAATAGTCATAGTGTTACCAGCAGCTTCACCATTCTGAATACCAAAAGATATTGTTAACTCTTCGTCATCAGGTAGTTTTGCGTTTGATACTTTTACTGGAGTAGCATTATTAATTGAATAATAAATAGCAGATCTATCTGGATCTACAAACCACGTTACAGTAATGAAAGTATCATCTTCCATTGTAGCAACTGTAGTCGCATCTACAGAGTTATCTTTTTCAACATTTAAAAGTAAAGCAGCAGAACCGTCTACGCTTATGAAATACACACCATCTGATACATCTAATGGAGTTGTATCAGTAATTTGTAATCCCATAATAAAGTCGTTTTGGTCTACATCATTAACTTTAAACCTAGCTGAAAAGTATGCTCTTTTGCTTGTGCTTAATTTAAATGGTTCGCCTTTTAATTGTAAAAAGTCTGAATCACTTGCAGCGTCATCATTTGAAATTAATAATTGACCGCCTGCACCTGAAGTAATTCCTTCACTTGCACTGCCACCGCCAGCTTCTGTTGTAGTAATTGTCCAATCGCTTGCATTGTATTGAACAAAGTCGTTAAAATATCCGTAGAAAGTTTGATCTGACGGATATGGCATGAACATTGGTTGATCCTTTTTTGCTTCGGTAGCCTCATTGTTACCTGCCCATAGGATCATGTTCTGAAAATGTGGGTTAGCCATATTGCCTCCTTGGTTGTATAGCCCTTGTCATGCAGTCTCTATACACGTCTGCCTAGCCAGTGTGCACGACTAAATTAATCTAGGATACTTACAAATAGTATAAAATAAAAAAGGCGCTCTTACAAGCGCCTTCTTTAATCCGGGAGGATCCAGAAAATTTTATGAACCTTGAGATCCGTATACACATCTAGGATCTGAGAAACCAAAGCTGTATCTCTCTCTTGCTTTGTATCTCATGTTTCCTGTGTCGAAATCACCTTCCATGCCTGTAGCAAGGGCAGCTCTTACGAAGTGTTTAAATCCATTAGGAGCATCAGTTTTAATGAAGTATGCATCTGTATCAGATAAGTAATGGTTAATTGTGTAACCATCAGGTAACATACCCATATTTCTGAGTGCATTGATATCATTGTCAGATGTACCAACTCTTTGAGTAGAATTTAAAATTCTATCAGCTACAAATTGAATGTTTACTGGGATGATTAGTTTTCTTCCCTGCATTGCAACTTTTAGCCCTCTTTCGTCGATAAAACCTGCAATATCAATCATTGCTTGCTCTAATGAGGTTTCGTTCAAGTCAGCATCAGTTGAACTTCTGTTTGAGAAAGTTCCACCTAAAGCAGTTGGGTGAGCTGTGTTTACTAAAGAAACACCATCTCCGCCAGCAGTTGCAAATGCATTATTTAAAATGTTCGCAGCTTTTACTTGCTTTGTGTATGCCATTGAACGTGCCAAAGATTTCGTGTAACGAGCCGATAAAGTATCGTACAAGTTGTCCTCGACTGCTTCCTCAGTTAGACTGAATGCTAATGCAACAGTTTCGTGAGAATATCTAGCAGTAAAAGATTCTTGAGCTGTATCAAATTGTACAGCAGAACCTTCCTGCTTGACCGCAGCTTCACCGAAGCCAACTAACATTACTTCTTCTTCAAAAGCTCTGTCACTTGATTCTTGGTCAAATATTTCAGCATGCTCGTTCTCATAACGAGAATACTCCATTCCGAACAGGGCGTTTAGGCCCGGCTCTAATTCTTTCGCCAGTTGGGCTCTATTAATAGCCATAATAATCTCCTATACGCCTTGAGTTCCAGTACCACCGTTCATATCAGAGTTGTTAATCTTTATAACAAATACTGAGTTGTTCGCTGTTGCGTCATTACTCGGTGTGTCATAAAAATCAATTAACTTCACCTGAAGTGCTGCAGTAGTATTTTTAGAACTTGAATCAATTTCTACACCAGAAATACCCGTAGTGGTAGAACCAGCGCCAAAAACTAGATCACAGTTTTGGTTTAAGTCGGCAGCAACTAGACTGCTTACCGCTGAATCTTGTTGAGCAATATATAATTGATCAGGATCATCAGCGATGAATGCAATTGCATCACTTGCAACAGTTCCGTTAGGGAACGTGTTATTGTATCTAGGTTTGCTTGTGGATGGATCTGTGTAGAAACATCCCATAAATACTCCTCTTATTGGATCGCCAGCAGTTGCTACGACGATTGAACCGTCGGCAGCAGGTTTAACAGGATCGCCTGTAAATAATCCAGCAGCGCCACTTGAGATAGAGTATTTAGTAGTACCAGTTGTTCCACCAGGGGCGGAACCAACTTTAGCTATCGGTCTAAGACCGAATGCTTGATCTATGTTAGCCATAGTAGTCTCCTAAATTTTTCAGAGACATAATGATCTTACTCATTAAGACTTCTTATTGCCTCCAAAAGTTACTCTGCTTTGCCTTTCCTGATGGATTGGCATCGCTGGATGTTCTTCTTTGTGGAGATCATTTTCAATTGCTTTTGTCTTTGTATCAGTGAGAGATCTGAAATACTCGTCTCTATCCTCTTTCACTTCAATCGGACAACGCATTAATAATAATCCGCCTATACCTATAACACCTTTGTATTTTCCTTCGGCAATTGATGGTAGATCTAATCTATCTGGATACTCATCTGCTTTCACAAATTCATAACCACTTCGTAATCTGCCAATGATATTTTTTTCATCAAGCATACCACGATATTCAGATCGTACCCACCGATGGTGAAAACCTTCTGGTGCTTCTGGTGCTTCTAAATTCGAAGGAGGAACCCATCCTCTTTTTCGAACATCCTTTTCACGGGTTTCTAACTTGCGTGAGGTTTTTTTTATCTTTTCAGTCATATTACGCCTCCTTCACGTGTTTTGCGTATTCTTCTAGTGGCACATTAAGTCTTTTAGCTATTGCAACTTGTGAAGGTGTGAGCTTCACGACTCGGCGTCCAGATTTAGTTTTTCGTACGGCCGACGCTACAGTCTGAACGGGCTGTTTCGTTTCGGTTTTCTTCTCCTCTTTCGGTTTTTCAAACTTATGAGGAAACTCATCTTTCATATAAGAATTTATCTCAGTATAATACTCATCGCTCGTTGGGTCAAACCCTTCTTGCAATAATTCGTCATGATAAGACATTGCTGCGGCAGTCATAGCTCTGTCTTGACCAAACCAAGTATTCTTTGCTGCCCAATCTTCTGCCTTATAGTCTACAGGTTGATAAGGTTCTTGTTGAGGAACTTGAGCTTGTTGTTGTTGAAAAGCTTTTTGGGCTTCTTCATCTCTTTTTTGATTAGCTTTTAAATTACCTAAACGCACAGCGTCGGCTTTTGCTTGAGCTAATTGTTCTTGCGCAGCTACTTGACCTTCCGTATCATTATCTTCTATAGCTTTTTTAAGTTTTGATTTTGCAGCTTCTACTGAAGATGTAACTCTACCTTCAAATTCAGATACATAACCTTTACCTACACTACTATATTTCTTTTTAAGCTCTTCATTTTCTTTTTGTGTAGTCTCATAAAGTCTTTCCATTTCTCGCATTCTGCCTACGAGATTATTAATTCTTTTCTTTACACCTTTGCTGTAACTATCAAGATCACCTGTTTCATATGGATCTGTTGGAATTTCTTTTTCTTCTTTTTCACGTGAAACTTTTTCTGGTTCTTCTTCTTGTTCTACAACTTCTTCTTCTTGTTGAACTTCAATTTCTTTTTGAGGTTCTTCTTTAACCTCAATTTGTTCTTTTTCATCATTAAGTTCCACTTCGACAGGATCACCTGATGTGTCTATTGGAACCATTTTTTCATTTGCATCTTGCATAGAGTTCTCCATGTTTATAAAATATTAGCTGGCAGTATATCTCTTGGATCATCAACAACTGCCAGGACTTCATCGTCGTTAATAATCCTTAATTCGCCCCCATCTATTTTAATTCTAGAACCCGCATACCTAGTAATTAAAACCCAATCATCCTTCTTGCACCAAGGGCCATCAGGATATCTCTCTTTATCTTTATAGGCGCTAGGACCTATTTTTAAAACTTTACATATATTTGTTGTTATTTGTGATTCTTGAATTGTGTCATCCGTAAGAAGAACTCCACCTTTTGTTTTACCTTCCAATTTTAATGGAAATAAAACAATTCTAAAACCAGTTGGTTCAGGAATCTTTTCTAACTCTTTTTTCTTTTGTTCAGCTTGTTTACCATCCCATACGTGTTGTGGAACAATCAATTTTGGTTTTGCTTTAGTCATCTTCTAGCTCCTGTTTTTTTAGCAGGTCCGTGAGTTCCTGTACTTCTTGTTTAAGTGCATCAAGTTTCCCGGTAAGATATCTATAATCTTCCCAACTTTTGCAAAGTCCACCTAATATAGACTCTTCAACTTGTTTTTGTCTATCTAATAATTGATTCTTGTAATAAGTAAAAAAATTTTCTATGCGCATGATTTCATTTGATCCGATAATTTTTTACAGCGATTTGGGGTTTGACGATTCCATTTTGAGTCGAGCATCTCCAAACTTGCAGTGTTAAAATCTCGGTTCTGCAGGGCATTCCACATATTTCGGAACTTGGAAACCCCTGACTTTCCAAGCTGAAAAACCATTTCTGTAATGGTATGTTGAGCAGTTGTAGGCAAGTCTGTAACACTATGTTCTTCCATAAGTTGTCTTGCTTGACCTACTGCTTTATTTAAATCTTTATCAAATACTTCTTGTAATTCTTCTTTTGTATATGTTTTACCATCTTCAAAATTATCTTCATGTACTACTTTATGACCCCAGCCTATTGTACGAAATCCTTCGGTATCCATATATACGTGATCTCTAAAACCTTCTGATAATTTTACTGAACCAGCTAATTCGTCGTGTGTCACTTAGCAATTCCTTTCGCCTTCTCGAAACTTCTCATCCCGGCTACGCCGAGCATTGAGGTGACAATTGCTAGTAAAGGCCCAGTCTCTATGGCAGGTGGTACAATATCCATACCTGAAAATTTTGCATACCATTCAATACATGGTGATAATATAAAAGCAAAAAATAAGGCAAGGGCTCCGCACCATCCTATAGCAGGTCGCCAGCCAGCAACGAATACGCTGCGATGGCTGGCTTCCTTTGCATTAACATCTAATTGTTTTTCTGCAAGCTTTTGTTGTAAGCGTTGCATTAGAATTTTTTTATCTAATTTTTCTTCCTCACTTGTATGAAGTTCATCGACAACTTTTGAAATGGTTGCTAAGGCTCCGCCTTTTCCACCACCAAGTAAACCGCCGAGAAGATTAAGCACTATGCAGCTCCTCCTGTCATCCAACTAATAATCCAAAGAACAACAATCGCTACAATAGCGGCTTTTATCCAGTCCTTCATTTTCCAATCTGACCACTCTTTGATGTGGTCCCATAGATCTTTTACTAGGTTCATATAACCTCCTTTGTTAAAGTAGCGAATTATACTACTTTACACCTTTAAATGCTACTTTTTTAATTTGCATTTTACTTGTTTGTCCTTGTGGTCCAGATCCTTTGTTTTGTTTTACTACAAAAGGAGAGAAAACTTGCTCTGCTGTTGAAGCTACTTTAGCGTTTGGAAATGGATTCTTTTGAGGAACAATAGTCATCTTTGCATTTTTAAATTTCATTAAAAACCTCTCTTTGCTGCACCGAAGCCACGTTTTGCAGCACGGATAATTTTTTTCTTATTCACTGAACCACCCCTTTTAAAAACTCCTCTACCTTTTAAAACATCTGCTTTTGTAACTTTACCATCACCAGTTAAATCTGGAAAGCCACCATCTTTCATTTTAACAACACCACCATTTTTTTTACCCATAGGTTTAGCTTTGTTCTTAGCTCTTGCTCTTCTTTGCTTTTCAGCTTTTAGAATAGCTTCATCTTTATCAGATATTTTTTTTGGTTTCTTTTTTGGCTTAATTGGGTTTTCTTGTTCAAATTCTATTTTTGCTGTTCTTGCTGCACTCTCATCTATGTCTTTAAGAGTTGTGTTTTTCATTGCTTTTTTTACAGCTTCACGATCAGCGTAGTTTAATAATTTATCTTTGTCAGACATAATTAATGTATAGTTGGTTTTATGAGATTTATCAAGTCTCTTACGTTGTGTTCAAGAATATTATTATATTCCACTTCTGATAAATTATCATGATACAACATTTTAGCTACTGCCATCATGGCTCCTGCCATTAGTATCTGATCTTCTTGTGACATGGTTGATTGATCAGTAACAACAACTAGTTTATTAAAATAATCTTGTATTCTTTCTGTTGGAGTGCGCATACATTATAGTTTAGATGGTTCTTGTAACTTTGCAAGTGATATTCCTTCTCTAATAGTTGCGTGTTTATCTGCATTATCAATTTTTTGTTGCTCTTGAGCTGTACCTACAGCAAATTTTTCTTCTTCTAAACCTTGTTTCTCTCCATCTTTTTGTGCACGAAGTTCTAATTCTTCTGCACGTAATCCTAATTCTTGTTCTTTTAATGTAACAAGTGGGTCTTTAGTCATACCTTCTAAGTATTCTTGCTCTTCTGCTACCATTTCATTGGTTAACTCTGCAATTCTTATAGCAATTTCTTTTTCATTCTGCTGTTGGAACTGTTGCATTAGTTGTGGTGGTAGTTGACCACCAAATTGTGCAGCTTGTTGTTGGAATATTGGTCCATTTTTAGCCTCAACTTCTTGTCTTGCTACAAAACTTATGTGTTGAGAGATGTGAGATTGCAATAATGCCATGATATTTGGTGTATTTTTCACTAAATACGACGAAATAAAGGCACGATGCGCATCAATATGAGCTATATGGTCTTGTTCTGGAAAAGCTTGTAGTGGTTTTTGCATTAAAACCTGTGAATTCTCCATTGCTGGGTCCATTGGCTGTGGTTGTGGAGGAGGAGGTAGTATTTGATCAATTTGTTGCACACCCATTGCTTGATACATACGTCTATATGCTTCATATTGGTTATGAATCTGTGGATTTGACTGTGCTAATTGTAATTGTGTTTGTGCCAACGTAATACGTTGCGACATAGAAAAAATTGTTGGGTCTGAAACAGGTATAATGTCTACTCTGTCATCAAAATCAGTTTGTTTAATTTGTCTATTGCCTCCAGCTACCATGTATGGATATTCTGGTGGTAAGAATTCAGCCATTATTCTCGCTAAAATTCTAAATTCTTTTTTCTGTGCGTAGTGTAATCGTTTATGAATTGCACTCATGACCTTAGAACCTTGTTCTAGTAGTGCCATTGTTGTACCAACTGGATTTGCTTGTGAGCCTTCTCCTATTTTTCCATCAGCTACTGCAGCAAATTTCTTACCAGCGTCAACAACAAAACCTAATAAGGCGAATAATGTTTGATCTGGTCCCTTATAAGGAAGAGGTAGTAATCCGTTTCGTAAATCTCCTGATGGTGCATCAACATCTCTAAACTCTCCAGGCTGTATTGGATTATCATCATCTCTAATTCTAAGACCTCTTGCTTTAAATCCTGCGGGTAGATTCGATAATGTACCAGCGTCAATGAGTTGACGGAGGGCGGACGTGGCCGTCCTACTGAGTCCGCCAAGCATATGGATAAGACCAAAACCATAAAAGCCGAGACCAGGCAAAAACTTATAATGAACGAAGTATTCTGTTTTCTTTTTGTCTGGATCACCTTCTTTGTAGTTACGATAGATGGACAGAACTTTTCCTGACCCTTCATCAATTGTAACAACATAAGGAATCTTTATACCTGTAGGTTCTCCTGATTCCTCGTCTCTATCTTCGAAACCTTCTATGTCTAAATCACAATGTACTTCTAATAAAGTATATGTATCTGTGTTATTTGGTTTTCTCTCACCTTGAATACTATTATATTTTTCTTGAACAGAAGTTTCTTCTTCATAAGGATCTTCTAATTCTATATCTCTGTAAAGACCTGCGTATTGAGCTTTACGAATATCATTCTTTGACATTTTAACAACATGTGTAACTCTCTCTGTTGTATCTAAATCGGTAGATAAATATGGTACGACTAAATCTTCTGCAGGAACAAACTTTGCTACTGGTCTTCCTAGATCAGCATCAAAATATATTTTTTTAAAACTTGAACCTGCTAGTGGTAAATAAAATAACATTTGATCCATGTCAGGATCGTAGTCTTCCATTTGATCCGTGATCATATAATTCATATAATCTTTAACTCGTTGTGATTGTGCTTCTACTTCACCATTGACATCACCAACGATATTACATTTTACAGGACCACCTGCTGGTAATAATTCTTTATATGCTTGTGCTTGAAATTGCGTAACACTCTCAGCCAAGAGGGGATGTGTAACCCCGCTTGCACCTTGAAAGGGTTGAGAGCGTTCATTGTATTTAAACCCTAAGAGGTCTAAACCTTTTGTGTACGAGTCTATCCAATCCGAACGTGACTCTTTATCATCTTCATATTGTTGTCTTAACTCACTTGATAGATTGTTGAGCTCGTTATCATCAATAGATTCTGCTAAGTTTGATGAAAAGTCAACAGCAATTTCTTCTTCAACGTTTCCAACGATTGCCCCACCATCTTCTGTAGGCGTGATTTCTGCGCCAATATCCTCGACTAATGAAACATCTGTTGGTGATTCTTCTATTAAAGCTTCACCCGCAACAATTGGTTTTTCTACTGCCATTACTTAATTACCTTACCATATCCTCTAGTGGCTGCTCCTCCAGAAGCAAATTTTTTAACGGAACCTCCACTTTTATATCCTAAAAAATTTCTTATTTTTTTATAACTTGGTTCTTTTATTGTTATATATTTAATTGCTCCTTTGCCATAAACATCTGTAGGTTCTTCGGAAACTTTTAAAGAATTTCCTTGAATAGTTGCACTATGACCATGATTCTTTACTGCTTGTTGTAATCTTTTAATATCACTCATTATCTTCTTGCCTTTCCATAGCCTCTTTTAGCTGCACCACCTGATGAAAATTTTTTAATAGCTCCACCGTGTTTTCTCTCTTCTTTTGGTACCACGTCTTTTGGATCTAGGTTCATTAATTTAATTTCTTTGACTGTCATTCCTTTGTCAATCAAACCTTTATACATTCTAATTTGGGAACTTGTTAAATTATCTGATAGTGTTTGGCCTTTGTATTTCATATCTTCCTCACGTAATTAAAGTTTTCTTTTGTTTTTTTTGCAACATAGCATTAAATCCTCTAGGTTGCACGAATTTATAATACTTAGCCTTTGGATTTTTGAAAGACGCTTCTTGTCTATCTTTCTTGGTCTTCTTCTTTTTAGGTTCTTTGACCGTGAATCCTTTTTTGAAACTCATTAGTAATATTCCCTCTGCGAAGGTAGTTGCTGTAACATCGGTGGATCCTCATAATCTTCTGGATGCACGGCTAATCCGACTTGACGATAACGCATTAACGCTTGTGTCATACTATCAACCAAATCGTCATGATCACCATAAGGGAAAGCTGCGCATTCTTCAATCAATTCTTCTGCCCATTTCTCTTTTGGTGCCCATACTTGCCCTGCTTCAAACAAAGGTGAAACAGAGTTTACTCGTACATGCTTATCATTTCCTTTGCTCGGTGTAAAGTTTACCACAGGAATTCCTACACGGCGCAGCTCATGCGTGAGCGGTGTACCACTAGCTTTCTGCTCAATGATAATTGTCTCTGGTTCCCAGTAATTATATTCTTCCATTGCAATACGTTTTAAATCCGGGAAGTCCCACCTCCCTTTTTTCATATCAAGTAAAATTACATTGGGTGTTATATCATTATATAAAAATACACCCCACGTTGTAATTGCTGAATAGTCTGCTGTTTCTTTTTTACTGAACGCTGTGTCATAACTTTGTATGATATGGTTCAATTTAGGGAGCTCCCTCTTTTCCCAAATCTTCCACCACTCTCTTTTAATAATGGAACCTTCTTCTGAAGTAGGATTCTGTTGCCATTGTGCATTCCATTTAGCCACGGACAATGATGCTTTAACTGATTCCAACTCTTCTAACTTCCAATACTGTGGCCATATTGGTTTATTCTCCAAGACAGCAGGAAACTCAACCACGTCCCACTGATCTGCTTTTACATCACTTTGAGTCTTCATTAATTGACCTGTCAAATCTTTAGTAGACCAACGTGTCATAACAATAACAATCTTACCACCTGGTTGAAGACGCTGTCTTGGTCCAGAGGTGTACCACTCGTAAGCTGACTCCATCGCTGTTTCTGATAAAGCGTCTTGCTCGGAATGTGGATCATCAATAATTAATAAATCTGCACCACGTCCAGTAATAGCACCGCCAACACCTGCAGCGAAATACTCTCCCCCCTTATTCGTCTCCCACCTACCCGCAGCTTTTGAATCTTGCGATAATTTTATTTCATCAAAGATATCTTGAAAAGAATTTTCTTCCATAAGGTTACGAACCTTACGACCGAAACGATAGGATAATTCTGCTGTGTGGGTGGTTTGAATAATCTTGAGCCGTGGATCACGGCCCATCATCCATGCAGGAAATAAAAAAGATGCAAATTCTGATTTGGTATGTCTGGGTGGCATATTAACAATTAATCGTTTTATACGGCCCTCGGCCAATGCTTGAAACTTTTCTGCAATTTTTATGTGATGGGGTCCCTCTACAAATTCTGGCCAAACTTGTTTTACAAATTTTAAAAAATTTTGTTGAGCTAAACTTTTTAATTGGAATGTTTTCTGTCTTAATAATAATTTTTTCTTCAGAGTTTCTAACTCTGCAGGATTCATATTATCATAATTAACAATGCGCTTGAACTGTTCTACTTCTGCCATCAAAACTTTATACCATATAGTTCGTATGTACAAAAGTTTATATATATAACAACTATATTGTACTACGTTCTTATTTAGGGGTTCCCCCCTTTTCGAAAAGGCAAAAGGGCAAATTGCAACAATTGGGACTCCTTACCATGAACCGAACTTGATAAACCCCAATGCGCCCCCTGGAAAAGTTATCCACAGGTTATCCACAACTAAGTAAATTAATTTAAATTGGTTTGGAATATTCCCTATTTTTAGCCGTCTACCTATATAAGATAATATAGTAAATTTACTATAATATTGTTGACTTATATTTTATAAGATAATATAAGATAATTATGTTAAACAAAAGGAATAACATGAATAAAAAGAATGTAAAACTTTGTATAGGTAATAAGTTATTCTCTGCGACTTGGATTAAAGCAGATAAAAAGCCTAGAACTATACTTGGTAAACTACCTACTAATGAAAAGTTTTTCAATGGTGGGGAATTAAAAGGGAATAGAGAGCACCTATTAGAGGCAATCGATATAACATTGTTAAGAAAAGGCACAAATCCTAAAGAGGTTTGGAGGTCAATAAATCTTAATACTTTAACAAGTTTAAAAATAAGGGGGATTGAATGGGTAAAATGAAAAGCCTAGCTCTTGAATTAAAAGAGCAAGTAGAGAACGAATGGGAAGTAGAGCAACGTGCTCTACTTCTTAGCCAAGGTCATACAGCCGAAGAGGTTGAGGAAATCATTCAAGAAATGATTAACGAGTATAACTATGAAATGGCTCAAGACCATGGAGATTGGGAGCAACCAAATGAGAATTAAACTAGAAAAAGATAAGGCGCCTTTTAAGGCGCCTATTCAAATTTATACTGAAGGCGCTGTTGTCAACAATCGTTTTGGTGGTGATAGCATAGAACTAAGCGCCCTAGAATTATCAATCTATGATACGATTATGGGTTGTGAACTTGGTGGCAACATTGAAGAGATGCGAAGGGGAATAGATTGGTTTATTAAATTTAATCCCAAAGCATACATGATACTGTTAGACTAATGCTTAGAGTAGCATTTGTTTTCATTCTTGGGTCACTTGTATTAATACAAGTGGCTCATCTATTTTAGGAGTAATATGAACAACGATGAAATAAAAAGTTTAAAGAAAGTTGTAGAATATATGCACGAGTTTGAGCTAAGACATTATGAAGAGTGTGAAGACCAGGAAAAAGATAATCACATTTATAATGATGTTATTACTTTACAAAAATTTATAGAGACTTGGGGGCTGTAATGGAAAATAGATTATTAAAAATGATTCAGCTACTAGAGCTGCAACTTGTTAAAACTGACTTAGCTGATGCCTGGTTAAGAAGGATTTGGCAAGATAAAATTAATGAATTAATGCTCAAGGTCACAAGGTTGACCAATTAAAAAAGGGGGCGCAATGCCCCCTTCTTATTTATATTTTTTCTTTTTCGTTTTCTTCTCTTGTAACCTCACTAGCTTGTTTCATCCATAAATCAATTTTCTTTTGATGAGACCGCAATTGTTCTAATAGTCTACTAACAGCCTTGTCATTAAAACCTCCAACATTCCATTCATAAATGTCATTGAGTTCTAAACCCTCATCACCTAAATAGTTTTTGCCATTCTTCCAATTGTAAAGAGTGGCAACTGTACCATCAGCAAATTTAAAAGCCCATTCAACATCTGTTTTATAGTTATCACATAACGTTGAATTAGGTGCGCCAAAAGTTTGTAGCAATTGTTCATAACTAGCTTTGATATAACCTTGTAGGCTAGTTCCTCCCACATTTTCAGTTGCTTCCATAATTTTCTCCCTTGTTAAATTAATAGTTGACTATAAGACTTATCCCATATAGTGTCAACACATAATTAAACATAAGGAGTGATTATGCCTAATTGGACTTATAACAATCTACAGTTTATTGGTAAAACTGAAGACAATGTTAAACAACTAAAAGACTTATTGAAATCAGATGATAATGAATTTGATTTTAATAATATAATTCCAATGCCTAAACATATTTTTCAAGGCAACCTTGGACAAGAGGAACGAGAAAAACATGGTAAGAATAATTGGTACGATTGGAGTATCATGAATTGGGGCACAAAGTGGAACGCATGTAACACAGAGGTAGAGTTAAACGAAAATGTTTTGAACTATACTTTTGAAACAGCATGGGACGCACCAAGAGAAATTGTCAGAGCACTTGAGCACATGAAAGAAACAATTCTAAAAGATATTAGTATTGATTGGAATTGTACTCATGAAGACGGCAATGAAGAAGAAACTTTATTGGTGGTTGATGATGAGTAAACCCCTTGGTCAAA